>JAABUU010000043.1_pt1 | contig 136559 bp, 151 predicted proteins | sample 5559301 | NCBI WGS metagenome assembly JAABUU01 (sample SAMN10711884, study PRJNA513360) | rock metagenome | isolation source: Antarctica rocks | place: Antarctica: Victoria Land, Richard Nunatak white | reverse complement strand
TGCCCAGGGTGCATGGACGACGGGGCTCTGGCTGCACGTGATTGAGTCTTCTGTTGCGTGCGAGGGAGAACACGAGGGTGGCGCTCAGTCGTTGCTGCGGCACGGCAAAAGCGACAAGGTCCTGCACGTCATGTCATGGCAGGCAGAGAAGGACAATAGAGGTACTTTCATCAGTGTGCATGCACTTGGCATTTGTGGGATTTGTACTTGGACACCTGTGGGGCGAGGTGTATGGCGCCCTCACTCTGTCGGGCGCCAGAACATTGTCATGCAGCAATGTAAAGGAGATGTTGAAGGGAGGGTGGTCAGGACTCTGCGTTACACGCAAAGCATGTTAAATAAAGGGACGCTGCAGGAGAGTGTGAGCCGGCAAGCAGGGTTCAAGAACATCCAAAACCTTCTAGTCCACATCCATGGGCAGAGGGCCGTTTGCGCTGCCGGGCGTCGGCCTTTCCGCCTGCGAGCAATTGACACGGCAAGTCACTTTAGGATTCCCATCCAGGCGCTGGCCAGAACAAACTCTGCCATCCTACATGCACAGTCTGACTCTTTACATGAAATAGTTCAAGCACACCGGTCTTGGTGAAGCAAGAAAGGCTGTTTCTGGGTTCTCCCAGGGCCAAGCGGGCGTGGGCGGCGCACCGAACCACCCGTGCTGGGCTGGCCCCCATGCCTTGCAGCGCTCGCCGGGGTGCCTTCCCTGCCGCGCTCTGCGCCGCCGCCGCCGCCGCCGCCGCCATCTGGCCCCCTGGCCGCGGCGACGGTTCCGGGGGGGTCCCAACCCGAGCGCGCGCCGTTGGCTGCGGGCGTCGCGCGGCCAGCGTCTGGCGCGTTGCCGTTGGGCAAACCCTGCCGGCAGGCCCCAAACTTTATAAGGATGGAGCGCCTCTACGCCGCCGGCGCGCAGTTGCAGAGAACTTCCTCTGCTAAACCCCGCTTTGCAACAGCCCCAGGAGCGTGGCAAAACCTCGCGCCATTAGCCATGGCAGGACTGCCCAGGGTGCATGGACGACGGGGCTCTGGCTGCACGTGATTGAGTCTTCTGTTGCGTGCGAGGGAGAACACGAGGGTGGCGCTCAGTCGTTGCTGCGGCACGGCAAAAGCGACAAGGTCCTGCACGTCATGTCATGGCAGGCAGAGAAGGACAATAGAGGTACTTTCATCAGTGTGCATGCACTTGGCATTTGTGGGATTTGTACTTGGACACCTGTGGGGCGAGGTGTATGGCGCCCTCACTCTGTCGGGCGCCAGAACATTGTCATGCAGCAATGTAAAGGAGATGTTGAAGGGAGGGTGGTCAGGACTCTGCGTTACACGCAAAGCATGTTAAATAAAGGGACGCTGCAGGAGAGTGTGAGCCGGCAAGCAGGGTTCAAGAACATCCAAAACCTTCTAGTCCACATCCATGGGCAGAGGGCCGTTTGCGCTGCCGGGCGTCGGCCTTTCCGCCTGCGAGCAATTGACACGGCAAGTCACTTTAGGATTCCCATCCAGGCGCTGGCCAGAACAAACTCTGCCATCCTACATGCACAGTCTGACTCTTTACATGAAATAGTTCAAGCACACCGGTCTTGGTGAAGCAAGAAAGGCTGTTTCTGGGTTCTCCCAGGGCCAAGCGGGCGTGGGCGGCGCACCGAACCACCCGTGCTGGGCTGGCCCCCATGCCTTGCAGCGCTCGCCGGGGTGCCTTCCCTGCCGCGCTCTGCGCCGCCGCCGCCGCCGCCGCCGCCATCTGGCCCCCTGGCCGCGGCGACGGTTCCGGGGGGGTCCCAACCCGAGCGCGCGCCGTTGGCTGCGGGCGTCGCGCGGCCAGCGTCTGGCGCGTTGCCGTTGGGCAAACCCTGCCGGCAGGCCCCAAACTTTATAAGGATGGAGCGCCTCTACGCCGCCGGCGCGCAGTTGCAGAGAACTTCCTCTGCTAAACCCCGCTTTGCAACAGCCCCAGGAGCGTGGCAAAACCTCGCGCCATTAGCCATGGCAGGACTGCCGTGCGGGGCGTTGGAGCCACAGGCGCCAAGGCAAAGCGCGGGGTAGGGTCTGTCACCTGCACGGGCGGGTCGCCCGGCGTCTGGGGCGGGCCGGCCCCGTTGGCCGCGGGCTCGGGGCCGCGCCACGGCCCGGGCTGCGCGTCTGCGGCCGCTGTGCGCGCGGGCGCATAGGGGTTGGGCAGCTCCCACAGCTGCTGCACCCCCTGCGCCGCAGCACGTAGCACTGGGCGCTGACTGCGCCCAGTTCATGTCGTTGGCCAGCGCACGCATGGTGGGACCAGCTCTTGCAGCCCAGCCGGCCGCACGGCCGACCAGCCGGCGCCCGCGCCCCTCGACATCCCCCTCGCACAACCCTCCAGACAGCCCCGGTGACCCTCCGCAACAGCGGATAGTGCCGGGCGCAAGCCGCGCCCGGCATATCACCAGGGTTGCTACCCTAGCACCTCGCAAGCGAACACGTCCCAGCCTCCTTAGCGCAGAGGAACAGCAGACACCGCACGGGTCTGGCCATCCAGACACGGGAGAAAAAAAGCTCGAGCGCGCCTCGTCAGCCGGCGCCGCGTCGCCGCCAAACCGCCGGCAGTCCTCGGCGCGGCGGCGGTCGAGCACCAGGCGCCCGCCGCGGCCGACGCGCGCGCGCGCGCCCGCCAAGGGGCCGGCCTTGGGGCCGATAGCGGCCGCACCCGCGCCGCCGGCCCCGCCGGGCAGCAGCGCGCCCAGGCCGGCCGCGAGCGACAGCCGCGCCAGGTCGGGCGCCACCGCAAACAGCATGTCCGGCGGCATTGGCGGCGGCGGCGGCGGCAGCGCGGCAAGGTCCTGCGCGCGGCGGGCGCGGTGCGTCCCGGACACAGTGCCCCCGGGAAGCGTGCGCACTGCAGCGGCAGTGCATAGCAGCACCCCTCCCAGCAACACCGCACGAGGGAAAGGAATGTACGAGCGCGCCAACACACCATGCATTACAGCAGCTCAAGCCGCGCATGCACATCCGGCTGGCACACCGTAACGCGGTGGATGCAGGTGCAAATCCAGCCCCGCAGCCAGGGCGCAGGGGAGCGCATGACGGATGCGGCAGCGTGGCGCCCCACCTGCGGCCGCCGCGGGTCCTTCCTGCGCTTGCGCGCGCGCGCCGCGTCTGCCTCGCCGCCCGCGGGCGCGCCCGTGAGCGGCGCCGCGCCGGCGTCGGCCGGCGCGCCCCGATGCGCATCGACCGCCGCCAGCACCAGCGGCCGCCCGGCCGGCTTGGCGCGCGCGGCTGCGGCGTACTGCGCGCGGCGCCGCTGTCAACTGCCAGCGGCGACGTGGGTGCCAGGCCTGGTCCACATCCGGGCGCTCGCACTGAAAGCAGACATGCCCGGCGACCCATAAAGACACGCGGAGGTGCGGCTCGCCCATGCAAGCTGCAAGCTCGCGCAGCACGAGCTTCACTGAGCACTCATGACACCGGTGAAAGCACTTGGGCTTGCACACAGCAAGCTACCCGGCCCTGGTCTTAGGAACGTAGCCAGGAGTGGACACTGTCCCCGGGCATGGGCACGGCCGGCGGAGTGCTCGGGCGGGCGGCTACCTGCGCCTCGAGCGCCTCCTGCGCGGGCCGCGGGTCGTGCCGCTGCCGGATCTGCAGCTGCTGCAGGTCCGTCTCCACGTACTGCGCGGCGCGCGCGCGAGTAAGCTTGCAGACGCGACAGGCGAAGCGGGGTCGTCGCGCGGGACAGGGTGGTGCGACGCAAGACGTCGCCGGTCACCGAACACCTGAATCTGTGCGGCATGCAGGTCCTGCCAGCTATGCCCTAATTCTATCACGCAGGTCCTGCCAGCAGGCAGCCGCCGCGCCGCGCGGCCGGCAGCGCGCGCGGGGCGCGGCTGCGGGGCGGCGCCGCGGCCGCCGTTTCGCAGCAGCGGGCGCGCGCCCGCTGGCGGGCGCGCACCGCCAGGCTGCACTTGCGCTGCTCGCGGCGCGTGACGAACTCGAGCAGCTCGTACGCCTTGCGCAGGTTGCGCCGGATGGCCTGCATCTTCTCCACGCTATCCTCGTTGTTCTCGCGCCGCCGGCGCGTCTGCGGCCGGTGGATCTTCTCGCGCGGCCTGCGCGCGCGCCGGGCCAAGCCTTGCACGACTGATCGGCCGGCGTGCGCCCAGGGCTGAGCATTGCACGAGAGCGCTCTCGCCGCGGTTGGCCGCCTCAGCAGGCCCGGGCAAACTTGCGCCTGCCCCGGGAGTGACAGCCCAACGCACAGCACGCAACGCCGCGCTGCGCTTCAGCAAAAGCGCCTGACTGACCCGCTCCTTGGCCCCATTCGTGCTGTGCAAGCCGGCACAGGCATTGGCGCCTTAACAATGGCAACAAAGGCTTGAGGCCTTGACGCTGACCCCGCCAGTGAAAAGAGGGTGTTTGAACAGATAGCTTATACATGGGAGGTGAAACGAGCAGGCGGCAGGCTAATAGCGCGTCGCAGAGACAGACGCCGCGCGCCGGGACTGACAGAGACCGGCGAACGCGCGGGCCGCCCCGCACCTGAACACATTGAACGGGTTGGTGTCGGAGGATGAGGTGGGCGCCTGCAGGCGGCGCAGCAGCGGCTTGCCGCGCGCGGCGCGCTTCTTGCGCCAGTACGCCAGCACCGCATCCCTCACCTGCGGCCGGGCCGGCACACAGCGTTGAGTGCTCGCGCTCGCCTGGGGGCATGAGGCACGCAGATGCGAGGGTGCGCTGCGCCAGGTCAGACAGCGCCGCGCCCGCCACAGCCCACCTGCTTGGGAACAGCATGCGCGCGTGCGGCCGGGCACCGCTGAAACAAGCGGCGCGTCTGTGGGGCGCTGCTGGCGCCCGGCTGCCTCCATGGCTGAGCACAGCGCTGCGCGTGCGCGCTTTGCGGTGCTGGAGCGGCTGCGCCGGCGCGAGCCTCGCACTGCCTAGTCCGCGCCCGGGACTGAGTCGCGGGCAGGCAGGGGCACAGCGCGAGGCACGCTCTGAACTGTCTGCGTTGCTTCATGCTCGAACGGCGATTTGATAGCCGGCCCGGCGCGCACGCAGCCATCCATGCCAGGCGCCGCCGCGCACCGGGGGCCGCAGCGGCTGCCCGGCAGCGAGCGCCGCGTATGCCTCCTCGCGCGACAGGTGCTCCGTGGCGGCCACCGCGGCCGGGCTCATCCGCTCTGCCTGCGTCGCGCCTGCGCGCCCGGCGCCCCGGCTGACCGGCCGCGTCAAGCCCATGCCGGACATGCAGCGTTGCGCGCTGCACCGCAGCCCCTCCGCGGCCAAAGTAGTTCGCACATAGTCACTGTCTTGCATTGGGATGGTCCAGCATTGGGTGATTTCAGTGACGCCGAGTCGAGCAGCTGCCTGGCCTCGTGTCGGCGGAGCACTCCAGGAGGCCGGACACCCACGGCACCGGCCGCCGGGCGGCAGGCGGCATGTGAGGGAGTGCGTGTGCGCGGAGACAGCGCGACGAGCTACCAGGCTGGTCGACCATGCAAACCGCATTGCTACATGATTTATTTTTCGGAATTCATACTTGATTGCTTGCTCACCCGCGCCGGCCAGCGCGCGGTCGGTGGCCTCCGCGTTGGCGAGCTCCAGGCGCCAGATCAGGCTCTCCAGGCGCCGGGGCGGCAGGCGGTCCTGGCCGCCGTTCAGCGCGCCCAGCCAGCGCTCGTCCTCGCTGTCCAGGTCGTACTCCACAAAGCGCTCGTCCAGGTAGCCGACGCCGCCTAACGGGCCGCAAACCCTATAGCTGGCGGCGCGCGTGCATGCTGGGGCACGCGTGTTCGTTGCCTGCGCCACAGGCTGAGAGCACGCTCGGGTTGGCGTCTACTTGACATGTGCGGACATCCTGGCCCGCTCGGCGGCAGAATGCATGCGGCGCTATTAGGCGGACCTGCCGGCCCCCGCATGCATTCTGCCTCTGGCTTGGGCAGCCCACTAGGGGCGAACGGCGAAGGACCGGGCAAAACCAGGGCCACAGGCCCTCCAGCTTGCGCGGACAGCCGAGGCGCCCCGACGTCGAGCGCACCCCGGCCCCGGATGTAAGTGCTCTGCTCGGTGAAGGTCGGCAGGTAGTCCCGCTTGTACGTCGGCACAAACTCAACGGTCGGGATGGGGATCTCCTTGCCGCCCTTCGCCTTGGCGCTCTGCACCATCTTGGCCTGTGCCCCGCCGAAGCTTGTGCGAGTCACACAGTGTAGGCTGCAGCGCCTTGTCGCGGGTGTGACCTCAGGCAGACAGAGCGCTTGTTCAGTTGCTCTGCAGGTGACCGGAGAGGCTTCACACGCGCTCTAGAGTGAGCCAGCGGCGCTGGATTACTGTGCAACTACGCAGCCTGTGTCTTGCAGGCAGGTCCAGGGCGCGGACAGGGCATGGCGCATGCGTCTTTGAGCTGGGCTCAGCTCCGCCCCCGCGCCTGCTCATTCTCCTTGTCCAGCGCCTCATGGTTGTGCGTGACGTCGCGGGAGACGAGGGCCTCTGCGTTGTCCAGGTCCCGCACGTCGCGCACGATGGGCAGCGGCTTGCTCAGGTCCAGCGGCCGCGGGCGGAAGCTCGTGCGGGTCGCCATTGCTGCGCGCGCGCAGGATCAGTAAAGCGCTAGCCCCGCTTGGCTGCACCCGGGTTGCACAGCGCTGGCCTGCGCAGGGCGCCCAGAGGCCGGCAAGCCTCCGGCCAGGCGCACCATTGCACAGGGAAAGTAGGGTTTGACAAGCTCTTGCTGCACTGAGGGCACTCCAATTTTCCAAGGCCTAACCAAGGGCTTGTGCACGCAGCCGCGCACGATACTATCAATTTAGCATGCACTCCTGCTGTTGGGCATAGTTTACGCAGGAGGCTGACAAGCTCACTCAGGCTTGACTGCCGACAGTGGTGAGATGCGGCGTGATGGCCTGCACAAACAAGGAGAACGTGCCATGCAACGGTGGGGAGGCCTCTGGTGCCACCGGCAAGGCTGCTGCGCAAGGCGGTGAGTTTCACATATCAAGATGGCGTCCATGTGTGTTGGTTACCAGAACAGGCAATAAACGCCCAGCACCAGCGCGCAGGCCGCAGGGACTTTCCAGCGTTCCCGTACACGCCATACGGCATCCAGACCGACTTTATGCGCAGCCTGTATGACACGCTAGAGGCGGGCGGCATTGGCTTGTTTGAGAGCCCCACAGGTGACCTTGGTCGCACTCCACTGTCACAAAAACTTGTTGCGCTCCCGGAAGCAAAAGCCGCATCGCTGTGCATGACAATCGCTAGCGACAGCTGAGGTGCAGCAGTGACGTGGCGAGCGGGGTGTGTGCAGGCACCGGCAAGACCCTCAGCCTGATCTGCAGCACGCTCCAGTGGCTGGAGGACCGCCGCGCAGACGAGGCAGCGGCGGCCGCGTGCGCTAGCAGCACCGTGGGTGGGCCCACACTCGCGGACCTGGGTGCCAAACGCCTTGCTTGTGTTGCTTGCAAGGAGGTGCACGTCGTGTAACATGGTCAGACTGCTGTGTTGCAAGGCTGCTCTGGGGTATGACTGAAACGTCAACAGCGCTTGTGTGACACGAGCGGCCGGTCAGTGAGCACCAGCGGCGACACGCCAGGCGGCGGGGAGGGCGCCGCGGAGGAGATGCCGGGCTGGATGCGCGACCACGTCGCGCTCACCGCGGCGGAGCAGCGGCAGCGCGGCGAGGCGCTGCGCGCGGCGCGCCTGGCCAAGGCCAAGCAGCGGCTCGCGCGGGGGCGCTGCTCCCGGCCCGGCGCGCGCGCCGGCGCGGCGGGCAGCGGCGGCGCGGGCAGCCGCGCCGCGTGCGGCCAGGGCTCCAGCGACCCTGCGCCCGACGGCGACCTGGGCGAGGACGCGGCGTTCCTGCTGGACGAGTGGCGCAGCGATGACGAGGGCGCCGGCGCCAAGCGCAAGCCGCCCGGGTGCGCGGCGCGGCCTGCAGGGCTCCTGGGTGCAGGGCATCCGCCGGCTGCATGACATGCGCCTGCCACCACGTGAGGGCCTTGGGGACCGACAGTTGACCATGTTGGCCCAGCAGCTGAGCTGCAGCCAAAGTTGTCAGCAGCTGAGTATGATTTCTGCATTCTGCATCCTGCATACAGCATACTCACATCAGAAGGCGAGCGTGCGGGCGCCTGGCAGGCGTATGGCCCCCCTGTCTGGCAGCGCATAGAGTCAGCATGCCACACAGGCATGCACGCCCCCATCAGCAGGCTCACGAGATGAGCTCCTGCGTAGCATATGCTCCGCGCACTGCATGGACAATGGTTGGGTGCGTCCTGTCCATCTGTCTATACCGACACGTGATGCGGTGAGCGCGTCCAGGGCCACGCCCGCCGCGAGTGGCAGCAGCGGCAGCAGCAGCGGCAGCGACGGGGACGAGGCGGCCGGAGACGCGCCCGAGCAGGCGCTGCCGCGCCGCCAGGTCATCTTCTGCAGCCGCACGCACTCGCAGCTGAGCCAGTTCGTGGGCGAGCTGCGCCGCACGCGCTTCGCGGAGTCGCTGTCTGCGGCCGCGGTGGCATCGCGCCAGGTGCGGCCCGCGGCCGCTTCCGGGCATGCGGGCTTGCCCGGCCACACCTCCGTCTTGATGCGCTGGGCCAGCACACGCGCGACCCGGACTGCCGTAGCTCGTGCGATTGATACTCTGCCCAGGGCTTGTGATTGCCTGGCTTTGGGCCCGCTGCTGTTGCAGCGCTCGGTCTTCCTGCCGCGGCCCGCCCGCTGGGGGCGGTCGTCGTCGTTACGCGCTGTCCGTCCCTGGGAAGACCCTGCGCGCGGCCGGCACGCCAGGCGCTCTGCGTCAACGACGCGGTGCGGCGGCTGGGCGGCGCGGCGCGCATCGCCGAGAAGTGCCTGGACCTGCAGCAGGGCGGCGCGCGGCCGAAGCGCGCCGCGGGCGCGCCCGCGCCGAGCGCGGCGGGCGCCGCGGGCGCCGCCAGACGCACCGCGCGCGCGGCCAGGGCGGCCTCCGGCTGCCCCTTCCTCGGCCGCAAGGCCGGCTCGCGGCGGCACCTCAAGGCGCGCGCACGCCGGGCTGGGCCGCCTGCCGCAGGGCTGCCCGACCTGCACTGGACGCACATCGAGCGCCAGCCAGGCGGCCCGCACGACATGGCCCTACCCTACCCTACCCTACCCTACCTGACCTCGCCGACCGGCCGCACCCCAGGAGGCTGTGCTGGCGGCGCCGATGGATGTGGAGGAGCTGGCGCGGCTGGGCCGCCGCCGCGGCGCGTGCCCGTACTACGCCGCGCGCGCGGCGCTGCCCGAGGCTGACCTGGTGCTGCTGCCGTACGCCGCGCTGCTGGCGCAGGCGCGGCACCCCCACTGCCCGGGCTTGTCCGCTGGGAGGCTCGCGGCAGGTCTGGGTCTGAGAGGCGTGCGCGGCGAGGGGGGAGCGCCTCCACCAGCAGCGGCGAACCGGCTCCGGGCACGTCCGCTGGAAAGCTAATGACAGGTTTGATTTGAAAGAGGGACGCGTGGCGAGTAGGAGCCGCGAATGCAGGAGTGCAGGGATGCTTTGACAGCATGCCCTGCTAACATGTCACCCGCACGTCTGACCCGCGCCGCCCCAAAGCTCCTTCATCAGCCTGTTCATCTCCAAGCAGGGTCATCCAGTTGCCGTATGTCACCAAGAGGCTCATCCTGCCGGAAGGACCGCCACCGGGAAGACCGCTAAAGCAGCGCGAGCACGCCGCTGCAGCCCGCATGTGAGCGGTGGGGTGCTCACGCGCCGCGCTGGCGCCCGGCTGCGCAGGAGACGCGCGAGGCGCTCGGCGTGCGCCTGGACGGCGCGGTCGTCATCGTCGACGAGGCCCACAACCTGGCGCGTCCCCACGCGCGCCCCTTCTGCGAGCCTGCTGTCTCACTGTATGTCAGCATGAAGCCGAGACACACTTCCCGGCCTTCACACTTTCAACTTGAAGCAATCAAGCAGGCACTATGGGCAAGCAAGTCTGGCTGCCCAGCAAGGGGCTGCGCAACGCCGTGAGCCTGGGAAGTATGATAGTGAGAAACGCGGCAAGCGGATGCTGCCAGCGCGATTCTGGAGAAAGGCCACGCCGGGCAGGCATGCGGTGCTGTGTGGTCCGCCCCTCTGCACAGCGTCGAGCGGCGCCCCGCGCGGCAGGTGGACGCCGTCAGCGCATGCCACAGCGCGACGCTGGCCGCGCCGCAGGCCGCCGCCGCGCTGGGCGCGCTGCGCGCCTACCACGAGCGCTTCCGCGGCCGCCTGGCCCCGGGTGCGACCGCGACGCCCCGGTCGTGGCTGCAGGTCTAGGGTATATACCCTACCCTAGTCCGTGCTGTAGGCGAGTCAACTTGAGTGGAGCCTGGTGCATGTATGCTGGTCCAGAAGGCTGGCATCCACTTGCTTGACTTCGCATATGCTCTAGGGACGGCATGAGCGTGATGTGCACGGTAATCGTGCGCTTTGCGCTGGCGCGCAGGCAATAGCAGGCACATCCAGACGCTGCTCGGCCTGGCCAGGACGCTGCTCGGCTGCCTGGAGGCGGGGCTGCCCGACAGGCCGCCCTGCGCGGCGCCGCAGCGGCCCCCCGCGCGACCCGGGGGCCCCGGGTCGGAAGACCCCACGACGCGCGTGCTCACGGTCAACGACTTCCTTTTCGCCACGGGCCTGGACAACGTCAACCTGTTTCAGCTGCTCAGGCGCGCCGCGCGCCATCGCTCCCGAAGTCCATCTTCCAATTGTCGTCATTGTCTTCCTTGTCAGATGCAGCACAGCCACCTGCCAGCAGCACTCGCTGGGATTTCTGCTTGGGTTACGAGAGGGCGCACATGCACTTTGGGCTGCTAAAGCTCCGTCAGAACCTGCTCTGTCTCGCAGCGTGCACACGGTCTGGCAGTCTGCCAGGCGGGGCACAGCTGCCTCGTGCGCGCCGGGCTCCGAGCCGCGGGCCTGCAGGGCTGGCAGCCTGCGCGCGCAGGTATGTGAAGGAGAGCAAGGTGCTCTTCAAGGTGTCGGGCTTCGCGGACAAGGCGGCAGCCGGCAGCGGCGCCGCCGTGACGCCGCAGGCGCCCGGCGGCGAGCCCGGCGTCTCCATACCGGAGGGTGCGCTGTGTATGCGACATGGCGGAGCTGTCCATGTTTCCTCTTCGGCTTGAATGGACGAGAGTCGGAGATGCAGATGTCAAATGACCCCAGGTATTGTGCAGCTGGCCTACTGCTGGTCTGACGGGGAGCGGGCGCCGCCGCGGCAGGCGGCGGCATGTCGGCCCTGCACGCGCTGGTGGCGCTGATGGCGGCGCTCACCAACGCGGACGCGGACGGGCGCGTGGTGGTTGACGCCGCCGCGCGCACCGTCAAGTTCGTGCTGCTCAACGCGGCCGCGCACTTTGGCAAGGCGCGCTCCACCTGCCAGTGCCTCTGCTCGTCCTGGCGGCGGGGCGGTGCGGGAGGTAGGAGCCAGGCTCGGGCGGCCGCGCGCGCGCTCGCGTGCCTGTCAAACACGCTGGTGCCGGGTACTGCGCTGCGGCGTATGCTCTCCTGGTCTGCTTTCCTGCTATGCGCGGCGTGACCGGCCCCGCGTTCGCGCACCCTTCAGGCCCCCCCGCCGTCGGCGGGCGCCGACGCGCGCGCGCCGCGCCAGGTCGTGGCGGCGGCGCACGCGGTGGTGCTTGCGTCGGGCACGCTGGCACCGGTGGCTGCGCTGCGGCGCGCGCTGTTCCCGGGCGCGCCGCCGGCCGCTGTGCGCGCGTTCGCGTGCGGGCACGTCGTGCCGCGGCAGCGCCTGCTGGCGCTCGCGCTCGGCCGCGGGCCCGGCGGGCGCGAGCTGGACCTGCGCGCGGAGCGGCGCGGCGCGCCGGGCGCGCTGGACGAGCTGGGCCGCCTGCTGCTCAACGTGTGCCAGGCCGTGCCGCAGGCGCGGCCGCGCGCGGGCCGGGGCGCCGGCCCTGGCTGGGCGTTGCCGGCCCTGGCTGGGCGTTGCGGTTGCGGGCTGCAGTGTGATGGCCGCGCGAGTCGCCGAGCTGGGCCGCCTGGCTGCCGAGAGCGTGCCAGGCCATGCTGCAAACGCGGGTCCCGAGACTGGAGTGCTGGCCTCGGGGGTATCACATGGCCAGTCTGCACACAGATAATGCCAGGAGGCCATGACTGGCTGCTGGGGCCGCGATTTGTGCTTACTGCCACTCAGAACTAAGCGACTGGCAACCTCTTTCAGCGTGCGCGTCGCGGAGCGGCACGAGTGCAGCCTTGCACCCGGGCCCCTCCACCTCTCATGCTCTGCAGGCACGGCCGCGCCTGCTGCCGCACCCGCCGCAGCGCTGCCCAGGGCGCGCGCGCACGCTGCAGGGCGTCGTCGCCTTCTTCCCGTCCTTCGCGTACGCGGACCAGGCGGCGCAGCGCTGGGCGGCCACCGGCGCGCTGGCCGCGCTGGCCGCGCGCAAGCGCGTGTTCCGGGAGCCGCGCGCTGCAGCGGCGGTCGAGCAGACGCTGGCGCAGTTTGCGGCGGCGGCCGCTGGGCAGGCCACCGACAGTCGTGCAGGTGAGTGCCGGCTCGGAGCTGCCGTGCATGTCAGGTGCCTGAGCGTGAGGCGCTCCATGTCCAGCCCGACCCAGACGCGCACTCCCTGGTAGGCCTGTGCACAGTGCATGCACCTCACGGCTTGCGCATGCGGCATGTGGGGGGGGGACTGGATGCCTTTCGCCTGGACCTTGTGCAAAACGGGGTATGTGGAGCGTGCAGAGTGGCACTGATGCAGTGGGTTCAACAAAAAAGTGCTCTGCAGGCCTTGCCAAGCGTGCTGTGCATGTTGAAGGGCTAGCCGCCTTAACTTCCTCAGCTCCCAGGACAAAGTGAACATGCTCAATTGTTCTGGGCAGGCGGCGAGGGCGCGCTGATGCTGTGCGTGGTGGGTGGCAAGCTTGCGGAGGGCATCAACTTTGGCGACGGACTGGGCAGGTGCGCGCTCAGGTGTTTGATTGCAGTTTCTCTGATAGATTATCCAGGAGTAAAATTTAAGCGATGGGAAGCCTGGCTGCCACATGTGCAGTCCCTTGAGCGCCAGCCAGTTGCTGCCAATGTCTGTCACGTCGAGCGGGCATGCAGTATGCGTTTCATGCCAGAAACAGCGGTGGTAGCAGCTTGAACAGATGACAGGCGCCCCTGCCCTTCAGTGCGCCCTGGTTACAGATGTCCTGGCTACGGCAGGCAGAAAGGCGTGCGTGAGCAGACCGGCAGACCCACCAGGTGACCCAGTGTTGGTGGCGCGGCAGGTGCGTGGTCGTGCTGGGCATGCCCTACCCAAACCCCGCCGACCCAGAGCTGCGTGAGCGCATGCGCTATCTTGATGCGCAGCAGCCCGCCCCGGCGTCAGACGGCGCCAGCGCGGCCCTGCATGGCGCTGCATCGCCGTGCTCCGATGGGTTGCAGCAGGCCTTGTTGCCGCAGGGCAGCCAGGCGGGGCGGGGCGGACAGGCCGGCCGCGAGTACTATGAGGACCTGTGCATGAAGGCGGTGAATCAGTGCATTGGCCGCGTGATCCGCCACGCAGCCGACTGGGCCGCTGTCGTGCTGGTCGATGCGCGCTGGGGCGCTCGCGCGCGTGCCGGCGGGGGGCCTGGCCTGGGTGACGGGGCAGATGGCAGGGGCTGGGACGGCCCCCTCGGCAAGCTGCCGGCCTGGATCCAGACGTCGCTGGTCGTCGCCCCAAACTTTGGTGATGCTTATGCACGCCTCCACCGCTTCACGCGCGCAATGCGCGCCACCTGATTGCTGCTCTGTTTCCTGAAGTTAGTCATATGGGGTGTTTTGCTGCACACTCCTAACTGCTGTCACAACACATGTCGTCTTCTTATTTAGTGTGCACTGCTGAGTGTGAGCGTTGGAGTGGCCAGGTGTCTGCAGGATGTGGGTACTTGTATCCGGAGTCAAATGTCAGCGAGCATGGAATGGCTCAATCAGGCGAGTGTGCATTACAGATGCCTGTGTCACACTGCGGTTGTCATGGCAAACAAAACTTGCTTGTACGTGTGCGTGGACCTGATGCCTATCAATGTGTTAAGCAGAAGTGGAGCATGTCGACAGGGCTGGCAAGTGGCCAGCATGGCAAAAAGAGCATATGACATGCAGAGCATGCCAAAATGCATTTGAGGAACCCTAGAGGTCCCTTTACGTCTTCATGCATGTGATGATGTACTTCTCAGCAGCCAAAACCAACACCACGGTCCACCACCCTGCAGACATGGCCAAGGCCGTCAGCGCCAATCGGCGAACAGCACAGAACCCCCGCCTGGCTTTTGGCAGCACAGTTGCTGGCAACAAGACGCGCGTGGCCAGGGCGCTGAACTTTGCCAGCCGGACTCCAGATAAGACGCAAACACGCGCTGTGTAAGTGCACTTCATCCTTTGAAGCGAAGCGCTTGCTCAAAGGCTGTGCACATTGCTAATTGTCAGTGTCTGTCTGTCTCTCAGGCTGATGGAATCATCCAGTGACGTCTGCACGAGTGCTGCAACTGCAGGGACGTTGACTTGCCTTGGTGATGGTGCTGGTGCAAGCGGGGCAGCTTCTGCAACCAGTCAGGCGTCTGCAACTCAGCCCGCCCCAGTTGTAGCAACCCATGGCATCATGCTGGCAGCAAGCAGCACTGCAGCTTCTGCTGCACCAGAGAAGCTTGTGCATATGCCAGACACGGCAAGTATAAGCACAAAGACTTTGCTTGCGCACGTCATGCTCATATGTTATTGCCAACTAATTCGTCATGTGCTGGGGGTGCAGCTCTCCTCTGGCACAGCTGCGGTCAACTGCAGCAGCGCAGCTGCAATGGACGCGCTCGAGAGGTTCGCGCTGGCACTCAATGAGCATCCGCATCCGCTGGCAGTGCCAGCCACCGCTGCACAGCTGGTCCAGACGATGCATGACCCGAAGGAGCAGGTGCGGGTGTCTTAAGTTGCCACAAGAACAACCAAGTGCTGAGTACAAACGCATTTTTGCTCACCATGCATGCCTCTGCAAGCAGGCAGTGCTGCTGGCCGCTGCAGTCATCGCAAATGCCCTGCTTGAGGAGCATCGGCGGCATGCAGCGCACAGGTCATGGACAGGCATGGTGGCAGGAGTCAGCTGCCTGTATGTAGCAGCTGCTGTACTGGTGATGTGCAGCATCGCCACGGCTCTGCACTTTTGGATGGCCGAGCCTGCCGGCGCACCTCTCAGCTGAATGGTGCCATGTTTCATGACGTGCATGCATGCTTGACAGGCTGTCCTGGCCAGACAGCAACAACACGAGCACATGATTTTGCTGGCTGCAACACACTGCACGTGCAAATTGCACCCTTCTGAGGTTTGACCTGGAACAAACTGTCCTTCTTCGTTCAGGCGAGCTTTACCACGACGCGAACAGCATAGAAACCCCCGCAGGCCCCCGCATGCTGCCATCACTATGGCTGCACAGCAGCAGCTGCCTTTGTCTTGTCGCTCTTCACGGGCCCCTCGCTGCCCTTTGTGATATATACGCTCCGTGTCATCTCCTTGCTGTCAATGGTCACGACATCTATCTCAGCCTCCTTGCAAACCTGCGCAGCGCCTGCCAGTGTGAGAGGGCATGCACAGCCGTCGGTGAGCACCAGCATGCAGCAAGACTGTGGAGAGTCTCACAGTGCAGCAGCGGAAAGCGCACCTCCAGCGCAGCAGCCTCGGCCTCCACGTCGCCGCCGCACATGATGACCGCTGCGGTGGTGCTCGGCTCGTATGCCAGCGTGTCGTCATCGTCAAACATCTCCTGGAAGGTGTCGCGCGTGGAAGTCGCCACGACCACATTGCATCGCGTGCGCCACCCGTCCCACCGGTCCCGGAAGCACATCGACTCCTCGTTCGGTGCCTGGTCGCCCAGAGCGTCACTGTCACATGCCGCTAACAAGGGTGATGTAAGCCAGCAGTGCTGCAATACCCTCCGTACGCACCCGGTAGTATAACCGCACGTCCTTGCGCATCGGGAGGTTGAGACCGCACTCCTCAGCGCCAGACTCGATCAGCGCGCGTGCAGTTGCGATGCCGCGGCCCTCGGCGAACATGACAATCGTGGGGTAGCCGTAGAGGCCGTAGATCGGGCCGCGCAGGTCCATGCCCGCTCCCTACCAGGCGGCCAGCCAGCCGCCTATCAGACTTGGCACAAGCTCACACGCAATACCGCAGACAGAGGGTAGACCTGATAAACATGTGGCACAGAGTGCAGTACAGATCATGGGTAGTCAGCATGTCGACTCCCAGCGCTCCGATCGCAGGCATCACACTGTGTGTTACTGAGTGTGTCAGGAGCTTGTGCTTGCGCAAGCGCGGGGAGCCGCACCGTGAAGGGCCCAATCTCAACAGAGTCCTCCTCGCTGAGCTTGTACACATCGGGCGCCTCTTCCTCGCTGACCACCAGCGCCACCTCCGCCATCACGCTGCGCATGGCACGGCATGCGCTCAGTATGCGCCAACGATACCTCACACTTGACCTCGTGCTGCTGCTTCGTATACAGGCGCAAACGCCCTCTGTCCTCTGCAGCCATGGCTGCACCCGCCAGGCGGAAAGTGCTGCATGGTTTGCTGCTCGTCTGCTCCCTGCCGCCAGCGGAGCGTCTGTGCGCGCTGGCAGTGAGTAGCGGCACGCGCAGCCCCCCGACACCACGTCAGGCGACCAAAAACCCCTGCGGGGGCTGCAAGAGCAGGGCAGCTGCGCGCCTGATCATGTCCTTGACATGCTTTATCTCGCCGGCAGAAATGTCGCCCCGCGCCTTAAGCAGGGCGTCGCGCTGCAACTTCTGGGCGTGCGGCGGGCTCGCGACTGCCGCGCGGAACGACCATGCACGTCATCCGCATGACACAGCCAGACTCTCATGTTCACGTCAAAAGCTGACTCAAAGCCCTCATGCAATGTGCATGTCCAAGTTGTATGGTACGCTAGAAAGCTGCTGGGGTTGTCTTGTGCAACAACGCTTTTCCCATTGCTGTGTCCACTGTCACACCTGGCATCAACTTCAATAAAACATGCTTGCCCGGTGGTCCTTGTGATTGCACGACATGCAGTCCGTGGCGTGCGCCGCTCCTGACAAGCGGCCAGGGCGCGCTACGCCATGCGCCGTGCACCAGTGCCGCTGCCGCTGAGGGCGCACCGAGCAGGCTGTGCTCCACGCCGCTGTTGATGCGCAGCGAGGCGCGCTGGCCCACGTGCTTGTACGCGTTGCGCAGCGGCACCTTGTCGCGGCTGATCTCGGCCTCCACGACCACCTGCGCCCGCAGCGCAGGTCGGGTCGGGCGTCCACAGCACGGAGCCGCCTGATGCACGGGCCGTCCGCAGCAGAGCCGCCTGGTGCCCCGCCTGATGCACCTGCCATGGGAATGAGAGACCTGCAGCGTTGGGCCTGGCGCACCTCGCGCAGGCCGAGCGTGAGCTGCCGCGAGCGCACAAAGCGGCCCGGGTTCCAGTCGGGCGCGTCGTCCGCGGAGAACTTTGGCAGGTACCAGTTCTCGCGGTCCTTGATCTGCTGCAGGTCCTGCAGACGCCCCGCAGCGCGGCCCCGCGTCAGGCAGGAGCCTGAGAGCCAGACGGCTTGCCAGAGTTCAAGGCCCTGCCACGTACGCTCGTTGAACGGCGCACTCAATGTGTGCACAATGCGTCACAAAGCACGGCTGCAAGCCTTCCCTGCTGAGCCGGAGCTTGCCACTGCAAACAAGCACAGCGCGTGATGGCGCAGAGCGGCGCGCCGCCTCTGAACAGCGGGGGCGCGCCTCCTCTCGCTCCTCCTCCACAGCAGCCGCGTACACATGCACAGCCCTGCGTGTGCCTGCTGGAGTAGACACACAGGATGTCAGTCTCCTGCTCGCTATCACTGTTCTGCGTGTCCCTGGACACAAATCTGCGTGGGGTGCGCTACGCGCACCACCATTGCGGCTCCCTGGTAGCCTGGGTTGCCTGCACGTTTGCATGTACCGGCTCAGCACCATATCTGCCTTGAAGTATATATGAACGCAAGAAAGAGAGCACCGCCGCACCTCCAGCCAAATGCATCGCCGGCAAAGCTGACAACTGGGGCGCCCCTCTGCGAGCAGGCAAGTGTAAGGTGCAAGCACAGCGTCAGGGCGCTGCGAGGAGCAGCAAAGTGCGAAGCGGCTCTGGGCACCTGGGGCGCCGGACGCGAACAGCACGGCTGTGAAGCGGCGGAACGCTCTGTCAACATATTGCAACAGCAAGGAGGGGTTTGGCCGACAGTCTTGCTGTGTTGCTTCAAAGTGGCCTCTGCTAGCTCGCTCTTATCGTTGAGGGAGTTGAGGTATCTATAAAAGCAAACTTAGGGCTTGTCTGGCAGGTTTCCGACAGCTAGCTAGCGGGAAGCCTGAAGCAGGTCCGCTTTCGAGTTCGGGCAAGATGTGTCGCTTGCTGTAAAGGGCTGCTCCTTGGGTGGTTCACCCGCGGCTGTGTTGCAGGCCCCAGCTGGCCGGCAATGCGAGGCTGCATACCCCCTGTTTGAGCGCCTGCACAGGCCAAGCATGTCGCCCACGGCGGCGGAGCACCTGAAGGACGAGGTGAGCCGCGCCCTGCACCTGCTGGCGGACCTGACTGAGGAGCGCCCGCCCGCGGAGCCGCTGGGCAAGCTCCAGCCCGCACTGGTTAAGCACTGCAAGGTGCGATCAGCAGCTGGCCTGCTCGGGGAAAGAGCTGGAGCCTCTGGTGACAGCTTGGCTTTGGGTGTCTGTGAGGCTTGCGCCTGTTCCTGTAAGAATTCCAGTACGGGAAGTTTTGAGTGACAGGCTTTCAGTACAGGAAGTTTCAAGTGACAGGCTTCGCCGTGTGGTCTGCACACTACCAGGAGGGGACCCGACCTGTGGCAGACGAGCAGCCCCCGGGCAGCTGCTTGCAGAACCGCGCTCGCAGCACTGGCTTTCCGGCAAACTGCAAGCGCGCACTGCTGCTGAGCTGGCCATGCGCCACATGCTACCTGTTCGCTCTGTCTGGCAAGTGCGGAGCACCTCTGGTGACTGTTAGTTTGAAAGCTCCATGCAGACTTTTGCGGAGTTGGTGCACCGCTACGCAGGGCCTGTTCTTCTACCACACGCGCAAGGTGGGGCTGGGCATCGGCGTGAAGTGGGGCGCGGGCGTGCTCTTCACGCACCTGACCGACGAGCACGGGCGCACGGGGTGGTCAGCGCCGGCGCTGTACCGCGTGAAGGAAGCGGCGCTGGGGCTGATCGCAGGTGCGCGCAGTGCGGTGGCAGGTCCTGCACAGTACAGCAGGGAGCCTATCATAAGGAGTACGTTTGCCGCAAGCGCAGGCAGCTGACTCGATTGTGCAGACTTCAACCTGCGTTCTCTTCGAGTCCACTTGTTAACCACTGGTAACCACTGGACCACTGGAGCACCGTCTTGAGGGCAGGTGTTCAGGCAGAATGCCAGACAGCGGTGCTGGCAGACCTTGGTGTGTGTGCGGCCAGGCGCGGGCAGCATCCAGACGCTGCTCGTGCTGGGCAGCGACGCGGCTGTGGACCAGTTCCGGCGGGTGGGGGCCTCGCTGCCCCGCCACAGGGAAGCGACTGCATTGTGCCGGATCTTTATGGAACCTACTCCTTACTTCCTGTTCCTCCTCACTTCTGCATGGTAAGGGTTGCCCAGAGCAGGGACACCTGACGACATGCTGAGGTACTACGCCCATAAAGAGTCACCACGCACGTGCAAGGCAAAGGGCTTGCACTTCAGCGGCGCTGCTGTGAAGTATTCTTTACTGTTTATGTAATGCTGGCTGGCGGCGCTGTTTAACATATATGTGGGGCTGTGGCGTTGTTGTGCTCCTGTACATGCACGAAGCTGGCGCGCACGGCGCGCAGGCGACGATGGGCCCCGTCGTGCTGGGGCAGGACCTGTCGCTGGGCAAGGCGCTGGGATTTGGCGTGGTGCGCCCTGCGCCCTGCCTGCGCATCGCGCCCCCAGCTTGCCAGCCTGGAGGCGGTGGTAGTGCAGGCATCGCGGGTTGGGCGCCGTCGTTGTCAGGCCCGTGTGCGCGTCGTCACGACCACCACTGCCGCGACGCCAACTGTTGTGTCCTATCTTTATGTGCACCGGAGGTGGCACCGCATGTGGTGCAAGGCAATGCTGCCAGCCGCAGCACCGCATGGAGCATGTTGGACGACGCCGCATGCAGCACGCGAGGCTCGGGCCAAACTTGGTGCTGGAAAGCCTGAGGTCTGCGTGCGCACCTGCACAGGCAAGTCGGTTATGCTCCGCACACCCAATGCCACGCGCTAATGGCAGGCCGGCGGGGGCCCCCAGTTGGAGGACATCAATCTGCTGAACAAGCGCGACGTCGTCACGCTCAGCACGTCGGGCGGCGCCATCGTGGACTGGAGCATAATTGGCGCGCCTGCCCGGCCCGTCCCCTCCCTGCGTCGCTCCACGCCCGCGCGGCCCGACGCATGCCGGCCCCCTCCGCGCAGCGCCCAGTGTTCCGGCGCTGCCCTGTGCCCCCCGGTCAGCCAGGGTGAGCGCTCGCACAAGGACGCTCATGCTGCTGCGCAGCGCTCAAATGCTGCGCGCCCTGGCAGCTCGCTCTAAGTGCTGGCCGGGTGTTTCACGTGATCCATGCTGGCTGCATTTGGCAGCACGCAGTGCGTGCCGGACACCCTGTCAAGAGTCATAGCCCAAATAGTGCGAAATGCGTGCATATCTAGCTTTCCCTGCTGTAAGTCACTAGCGCAGCTGGGGACCGCGTACGCGTATGCCGCGCAGGCGGGAAGATCAGCTTCGACAAGGAGGCGAACGCCGAGATCTACGGGCCGCACACGAGCGCGCAGCAGATTCTGGGCGCGCCCGCGAGCACGCACCGGCCGCCCGAGGCGCTGCGCCCGCTGTACGCGCCTGCGGCCTGGGCACTGCTTGGTAGTTCCTGGCTGTGCAAGCGCGTGCGCATGCTGGCGCAGCCCCGTGCGCTGCATGTTGAGCAGCGCGTGAGGGCCTGTGAGCCGGTGGTCGAGGATGCCTCACACGGGAAGTGCAAACGAGCATGCGCATGGCGCTTGCGCCTCGACAGGCAAGGGGCCAAGGAGACGTCAGCTGCCTCCGCTGCTTGCCCCCTTGCACGCATAAACAGCAGCGCTATGATGTGCCGAGGCGCGCGCCGCAGGTACACCGCGCTGGAGGAGCTGGCGGCGGCGGCGGACGGCGACGTGCGGCGCTTTGGCGGCTTCCGCACCAGCTGGCGCGCGCAGATCAAGGAGGAGCTGCGCATCAAGGGCCGCAGCGGGCTGGGCGCAAAGGGCACCGGGGCGGCTGCGGAGGGCTGAGGCGCGCAGGCGCTGCCGCATGCAGCGCCTGGCATGGCTGGGCAATGCAGCGCGAGTGCCATTGTGGAATAAGGGGTGCTCCCTGGAATAAAGGGCTTTGCCCCGTGGTTGGTTGCCCGGAACACTGTCTGTATGTCGAGTGGAGTCGAGAGGCTTTCAGGCCGGAGTGAGAATGCAGCAGGAGTCTGAGCCGCACGGCCTGCTGTTCCCCCGGCTCACTGAGCTGCGTCAGTGAGCACATGCGGGTGGCTGACGTGCGTGCCACCTTGGCAGCATACCAGTGCGCCCGCCCTTGACAGCATGCCCGCTGGGTTGCTACAAGGCTTGAAGGGGGGTATCTGGTAGACCACATAGGATACTGGAGCAGAAAAGCAGCCAATTTCCACACGGAACATCACAAACTACAATGTTTTGAAGGTTTGATGTCATCCATTCTATGCGCAGGTTTGTGCGTGTGACTGTCCAAGCAGTGTGCGGAGTCCGAAGGCAAGCAGCAAGTGTAACCTAGCAGTTCTTGGCACCTGGTGAGCAGCACCCAGGTGGACACTGCACTGGGCTCGTCCACAAAGAAGCCGCAGAGCTCATGCATGCCGCTGCAAGCAGCGCCACAGGCCGCAAGGGCGCCTGATCTGGCGCTGGTCATGCTACAATACACCAGCAACCTAGGGCACTCCACACACAGGCATAAAACACGCGCATGACAGCGCGCAGAGCTCTGCGGGGCTGGGCGCCGCGCGCGCGGGCCGCCGTGTCAGCAGACGTGGTACTGGCGGTACACGACGTCGCGCACGGCGTAGTAGTCCTCGCAGAGCGGCCCCTCCAGCAGCAACTCGCCGCCGGCGTCCGCGCGGCGCACCGTCACGCGCCCGCCCGCGCACACCAGGCGGCCGGACCGGAACTCGGCGCCGATGCCGGCCTGGCCGAGCGCCAGGCGCAGGTCGGACAGCCGCACGTCGCCTGCGCGGCCGGTGCGCGGCTCGGCGCTCTGCGCGCGCCGTCGGGGCGCACACGCCGGCGGGGCGCGACAGGAGTGGGCAGAAACGTCACGGGTGCCGCATGTTTGCAGACAGGTGGCAGCTGATTGTCGTTACAACACAGTCAATGCACTGCCCTACGTGGCGCGAGCGGCCGGCGGCGGCAGCTCAGGCGCAGCGGCACGCTCTGCAATGGCCGCAAATGATCTTTACCCAGGCCAGCTGCGCGTTGCTCGTCTCGCAGGCGTGAGGCGAGGCGAGGGCGGCGGGCAGGGGCGGGCCGCAGGAGAGGCGCGCCAATGAACACGCCGCCCTGCGTGGCGCCGGCGCCGTCGTCGGCCGGCGGCAGCAGCTCCGGCACGTCGCCCGGCGCCGCGGGCGCGACCACGCCGTCGGCCCAGGCCAGCTTGGCGGCGCCCATGTCGCGCCAGGCCAGGCGCGCCAGCAGCGCATCGGCGAGCACAAGCCGGAAGGCGGACGAGCCGGGCGATGCGTCGACGCGCTCGCTGTTGGCCGGCGCGTGCACGCGCGCGCGGCCGGCCGCCAGCTCAGCCTCGCAGTGCCGCCGCAGCGCCTCGGTGGCCTGCGGCTCCCAGGGTCAGCGGCCTGTGGGTCGGTCTGCAGCCGGTCTACAGCCACACACCGGCGGGCCGCAGCAGCCAGGTCCCGTGTCGGCTTCAATGCTGCCATGGCAAAGCTGGGGGCCTTGGAACAGCCTGCGTGCATCGTGCGGGGCGCGAGCAGAGAGCGCACTGCAGCGAGATGCAGAGCCGTTCAAGCAGAGCCCGGGCCCGGCTGCTGGGCTGGGTGATGGGCGGGCGGGCACCGCGGGCGCGCCGCCAACGAGCACGAGGTGCCGCGGCGCGACCTGCGCCAGCAGCGTGCGCACGCTGCGGCCGTCGCTGCGGCCCTCAAAGTCCAGCGTGCGCACCGCCGCGCGCACCGCCACCAGCGCCTCCGCGGTCACCACCTGCGCGCGCGCGCGGCGTAAATAAGGGTTAGGGTAACCCTACCCTAGCATGAGAGGAGGGGCTTGCAGCCAGCGCATGCGTCTGGCCGCAGTGTACGGGGTTGCGCAGCAGGCTCAGAGCGTTTAGCCATTCCGTGATAGCAGGGCGGCAGGGGCGACACGCTCCCGCTGCCTCCGCAGCTGCGAGCCTGATGTTGCAGCAAGAATGCTCTCCTCGTGCAATGGCGGACCCTGCCAGCGGCCGCTGCGGCGGCGCCGGCCACCATGTGCCAGGCGAAGCAGGGCGAGCATGACGAGGCCTCAGCGCTGGCATGCAGGTTCACGTCAAGTGGAGCGGCCCCTCGCTCGGCTGCACACGCCCGTGCAGCTTGCATGCCCGGGCGGCGCGGGCGCGCCTTTGTGGGCGGCTCCTCCTCCTCGGCCTGCTCAGCGTCGCTGCCGGCCCCGTCCTCGTCCATGTCCGCATCGGCCGGCCCTGGCAGGCAGGGGTGCGCGTCATTCGGCAGGCAGCCGGGCTCGACGCGTCTGACGCCCGCCGCATGGATGCCTGGCATGTGCACGTGCGGCACGCCCTCTGGTGTCGATCACTGCCCACCTCAAACTGCCGCTCAAGCTCACGGAGGGATCCAAAACCTCCACAGTAGGGCTCACAGGGGGCGTGCGAGGCACGCCTGCCGGCAGGCCGGCCGCGCCAAAGTCGCCGGGCCGCACGGGCCCGCCGTAGTCGTCCCACCCCGCGCCGTCGCCGGCGTCCTCGAAGGGGAACATGGGCGCGGCCGCGCCCTGCTTCCCCAGCAGCGCGCGCTCCGTGAGCGCTGCCCCGCCATGCGGCGCCCTCAGCATGGCGTGCACCGTGCGCACCACATACCGTTCCCCGCACTGCTGGGCCGCCGCCATGCTACCCGGCCGCCTCTCGTGCAACACACAAGGATCCGCCAAACTTGTCTCAATGCAGCAGCCCTCTCCATGCAAGGAATGCAGCAGCCCTCTCCATGCAAGGAGCGAACAGACGCCGCGCGCCGGCCTCCTCGTCCCTCGTCGGGGTCACTGCTGCGGCTGCCGCTGCCAGTTGCGGCGGGCCTGGCCCTGTACAGCGGCGCAGATTGGCGCGTGCGCCGCGGCCTGTGGGCCGCGCCTCGGGCACCGCAAAGCCATCAACAAACATGTCGGCCGCCGCGCTCGCGGCCAGGCCATCCCCGCCGGCGTCGGCCACGGTGGCCAGAGCCGTTACCCTAAACATATACCCTAGTTTTACCCTATCCCTAGCCATTAACCCCGCGGTCGCGCCTCGGGCACCGCGAAGCCGTCGATGAACACGTCGGCCGCCACGCTCGCGACCGCCAAGCCGTCCTCGCCGGCGTCGGCCGCAGCCGCCAGCGCAGCCACCAGCCGGCTGCTGCTGCGGCTCGCCAGCGGCCGCGCGTCGCCCGCCTCCGCCTCCAGCCTGTACCGGCGCCGCGGGTCAGGCCTGGGGCAAGCCAGGGAGCCCGGTGCCGGGGCGCGCCGGGCGCCTCGGCCCGCTCCTGCAGCCGGGCTGAGCGAGGGCGGCTGGGCTGGGCGGCATACAGCCACGCAAGCTGGTAGTTCAGTAGGAGCCATCTGCCGGAAGCCTAGACTGTCGTGATACACAGGTGCTGTATACATGGCATGCGTGCTCGGCGGCAGGGCAGGCAACGCAGGAGCCGCGACATGGTTACCACGTGTGAACCTGCCGCCCTGCTTGACAGGCCTCCGTATCCAGCTGCTGTCAGGTCTGCCCAGGTTGGGTTTGATCAGGGTGCATGGCTCTCCAATGCAGCCCGCTCCTTAAAATTGTGCGTGTGGGCAAGGCTCATAGCGACTGTCAAGCCCTCACATGAGGTCCTCCGGCGCGTCGGAACCGGCCGCCGGCGGCGGCGACGCAGCGGCCTCGAGCGCGGCCGCACGCCGGCGCTCGTGCCAGGCCTCCAGCTCGGCGCCCTCCAGCGGGATGCGCCGCGACAGCCGCAGCGGCAGCGTGGCCAGCGGCGCGCCCGGCGGCCGCGGCGCCGCCGGCGCGGCTTGCAGCTGCGCCGCCAGTGTGCCCGCCTGCGCGCGCGCCGCCCTCTGTGGGGGGCAGGGTCCCCTTGCATGACACGCTGTGCTCAGGGCCCGCCCTGCACTTCTGCACACTTGCGGGCGTTCACTTTCTGCCTGTTCATCATTGTCCGTGCACGGCCTCATGATGCAGTGCCACACCCCGGCAGCGTCCCGCGCGCAGGGCAGGCCTCCCTGCAGCGCGTCGCATCGTCGACGCTCATTGCCTCCCGTGCTTGCCCCCGCATGCGCTGCTCCTGCACGGTCATGATGCGCAGCAACCATCCCCGCTGCTCTTGACATGAGACGGAGGAAGCAGTGACGCGGTGTCAGAGCAGGGGCTGTGTTCCGATACGGACTGCATGCCTGCCTGCACCGCCCGCGCGCGCGCACGTCACGGCCGGCGGCCGCGAGCCGGGCGCACCGGCGCGGCGCCGGGGAAGAGCACGAGGCTGGCCGGGTTGGCGGCCCACTCGACGAGCAGCTGGCGCGCGCCGCCGGCCTCCAGGCTGGCCAGCGTGGCCAGCACCAGCTTGGGCCCGTGGCCCAGCGCAGCCAGCTCCGCGCGCGTGTGGCACAGGCGCACGTGCCTGGCGCCCGCCGGTGTAGGGTTATGGTAGGGTTAGGAAAGGGTGAGATTTGTAATCGCCAGCCGCGCGCGCGTGGCAGCCGCGCCCCAGTGGGCGGACCCGGCGGCCCTGCCCAGTCCGCGCTCACCGCAGTCTCCTGCCTCGTCGGGTGTGGCGGGCGCTAGCGGGCTGGGCATCTGCTGGGCGCGGCTGTGCTTCGAGCAGCCCATGCGCCCGCAAGCTGCCGAAAACCCCCAATAGAGCTGACGCGGCCTTTGGGCGGGCAGCGGCGAGCTCGGGGTGACAGCTCTGTGCATGCTCTTGTTCCATTTGGGGTGCCACACACGCGCCGCGCCCCTCTTTACGGTGCTGTTCGGATGTGCCCAACTGCCCTTGGGTCTTCAACTGCGCAGTAGCCCGGCCTACCGTGCCCGGGGCCGGCGCGCCGCGCACGCACCGCAGCGCGAACGGGTTGGCCTTGCGCGACTCCAGCGCATGCGTGAGGCCCTCTGCCATCCACTCCAGCTGGCTCTTGGCGAACTCGAGCGCGTTGAAGGCGACCGGCGAGAGCAGCGCCAGGCCGTACCCCGGCCGCCCGGCCGCCCAGGCGGCCTCCAGCACCAGCAGCAGCTCCAGCACGCGGCCCGCGGCGTCCACCGGCACCAGCACGTTGCCTGCGCGCGGCAGAAGGCCCTACCGAGGGTCGCCGATGCTCCAATCGCCGCGGCGCTGCAAACTCGGAGCCAGGCCGAGCCGTGCAGAACGGCTGAAGCGTGTCTGCTTCTCTGACATGTGCATGCTCCACCGGCACCAAAACAGTGACACCTTGCGGTGGTCTGGGCGCATCAGCAAGCTCCTGACGTCATGAGGACATCAGATTGCATATCCATTCATGCTGTACTGGCCGCAAAAAGAGATGCCTCACGGCGGCTGCTGATGCTTCACGCGTATGCAGACACCCAAGCCCTTTCAGATGGCGTCAAGCGAAGTCTCGCGTACCGCAATTACCTCCTGTGTAATCCTTCCTGATGCATTCAGTCTGCACCCCGGGCCGGGGCGCGCCGTCCTTGCGCAGCGCGGCCAGCGCGAGGTCGACCAGCTCGCGCTCGCGCGCGGGCGCGCCGCGGTCGGGCGCCAGCGCAAGCGCGTTGCGCGCGTCGGTGATCAGCACCGCCGGCCGCGCGGCCGCCGCCGCCAGCGCGGCCGCCGCCAGGTGCCGCTCGCTGCGGTGGTTGAAGTGCACCTGCCGCGTCCCGCGACGCGAGCTTACGGTCCACCTCTGCCGGCAGTGCATAGGGTGAGGTTCAGGGTTAAATAGAAGACGCCAGCGCATGCGGAGGGCACAGCCGCGGCAGGTACCAGGAGGCGGCCGTATCCGAAAACTTGCTTTCTTGAACAGCTTTGGACTAAATAAACTTGTTGAATTTAAGCGCATCGCTACATGTGCGCGCACGGGCGCAGACCGCATAGACGATGTCCTCGCCGTCCGGCGTGGTCACGCGCCAGAGCGCGCCTCCCAGCAGCCGCCCCGCGCACAGCGCGGTCAGCGTGAACCCCGCGCCGCGCCCTACGCGGCCCGGGCCTCACCTCAGGCAGCGACGAGCGCAGCAGTACGCGAGAGTCACGCCGCGTGCATGTCGCTGCGCCTGGAGTATCCGCCCCCGACCTTAAGAGACAAGGGCGCTGCTTTGCAGCGGGACTCTGCCCCAGCCACGCCGGCGGCGCGCGGCCGTGCTTTGGCGCGGGGCGGGCGCGGCCGCACGCATGCGGCGCCTGTCCAAAAGGCAGGGTACTGTGAGTACTGACCCTGACAGGTGCGCGGCACCCGCCAGTGCCATACGCTGCTGGAACTTGACGGGTTACGCGGCCGCGCAGGCCGCGTTCACGTCACCCAGGTCCCAGGTGCCTAGCCCTATACCCTAGCCTCACCCCAACAGGTGCGGCGCACCTGTCAGCGCCACGCGCTGCTGGAACTTGACGGGCGAGGCGGCGCCGAAGGCCGCGTCCACGTCGTCCAGGTCCCAGGTGTCAAAGTCGGCGGCCGCGTGGCGGCTGAGGTACTGGTCGTACATCTCCAGCTGGCCCATCTTGTGCGCGGCGAGCGTGATGTGCACCGGCGCGCGCAGGCCGCGGCGGCCCACCTGCGCGCACGGGCCTGGGGTGGGCGCGCGGCGCCAGCATGTCGTGTGCCGGCGCGCGCGGGGGTTGGGCGCCCCGCCTGTGCGCCGCGCGACCCAGGTGGGGACACGGCGCCGCCGCAGCTGCGGCCTGACGTATGCTACCAGTGCTCCTGATGGCGCGCAAGCCCACGCCGTCTGAATGCGTACGGGGCAGGGCTTGCATGCAAGTCTGCAGCGGCCAGAAGCGCATGAGGCGGTGCTCAGTGCCCCGAGTCGCGCAGGCTTGCGCTCGCGGTGCAGGAACGACCGCATGGGCGGGAGGCGGGGAGAGCCGTGGAGGCATGCGGGGTCAAGCGGGGGTCAGCACAAACATGCGGCGGGCAGCTGGGCCTCCAGCGGCAGCACGAGCGCGCGGTCGCATGCAGTGTCCCAGCGCATGCGGGGGCAGAGGCGGCGGACTGAGGCCACCGGGAGCTGCCGGGCAGGCTGGGGTGCGCACGAGGTAGGGCAGCGCGCCCAGGTGCGCGGGGTCCGGGTGCGAGACGATCACGCCGTCCAGCGAGGGCAGCAGCGCCTCCAGCGGGCGCAGCAGGCCGGGGTCGTACGCATCGTCCCAGCCGCAGTCCAGCAGCAGCCGGAAGCCGTTGACCTGCCGGTGGCCGCCCTGCTTAGGGCTGCGCGCCGCGCGCGGGGCGCGTCCGCGTCCGCCGCCGGGCCGCGGCGCCGTCTGTAACAAGCGCGGCCTGCACTCCTCACAGGGGCTGCCAGGGTCGACACAGGTCCTTACAGGAGGTCCTTCTAGGTGCCACCGAGCACTCTCGGGGCAGCAGAAGCGCGTTTGCCAAGAGAGCGCGGGCGGCAGGGGCCGCACCTCCAGCAGGCCGCAGAGCGGCCCGTCTGACATCGCGCCGTACAGCGGCGTGTATGCAATCTGCGTTCCCATGCTGTGTGGCGGCGTGCTGCGTCAACCAGCCGCCTGCTCTGGTGTCATTGGATGTTGCAGTGCACCACCACGCGGCTTTTCCTAGGCGCCTACATTGATAGTGTGGAGCCTATTGCTGGCTGGCTGGAAACAAGGCAACTATTGCTGGCTGGCTGGAAACAAGGCAATGCAGGAGCACTGGCGTCAGCAGAGATTGTCAGGCTGACATGGCATCAGCTTGCTGCTTGACAACTGCGAACACCGTGGCCAGGTGCGCAATAGCCGGTATGGCTACACAAACAGCGATCTCCAGTCCAGGAGTGAGGTGCTCACAAAGTCGATCAGAGCTCAAACTCTCTTAAAAACCACCTGGGATTGCCTGGGAAACCAGGTCTGTGCAGATCCTGGCTGTGTGGCCCCACAAGCACGGGCTCCTGGTGTAAAAGCAAGCAGGCGCCCAGGCCCAGGCAGGTCATCAGCACAGGGACCACTGCCGCACGGCGGACGCTGCTGCCCAGAAGCAGAGCGCTGCGGAATGCATGCACAGACAGCAGGGCGCCTGATCCCGACAGCCTGCCGCGCCACTCAGCCGCGCAGAGCGCTCGTCGTTCCCGCCAGGTGACGGCACGCGCGCGGGCAGCCGCGCCCTGCTCAGCCGCTGGCAAGCGCCGTCCAGGAGCCCACACGAAGGTACACCTTATCCGGCGCAGGTGCCTCTTCCGCGCCACGCGCCGCAGGGGGGGGTCGGGCGGGCCCGCGCGCACGCCGAACAGCGTGGCCGGCGCGGAGCTGCTGGGCAGCATTGCGAGCAAGGAGCTGAAGAATGGCGCAGAAGGTGCGGCTTGCGCTCCCGCCGCCTTGGGTCAGCCCGCGCGCAGGCGCCCTGCGCAGCAACCGTTCCGCCCGCCTGCGAGCCCCGGCTTGGGCTGGCTGCCTGTCTTGTGCGCGCGTCGGAACAAGCTTGTGGTGCATGGTCCGACGCCCTTGGCGTGTGCTTCGCTTCGTGCCTGAGTTTATGCTGTCACAGCGGCAACCGTATGTTGCTGCTGGCGTCAGGCAAGCTGGTGATCCATGGCGTCCACCATGTGGGCGTCCTGATCAGTGACCTGGAGCGCTCGTTGAAGTTCTACACCGAAGTGCTCGGTGTGCTTCTGCCTTTGCCAAAATGCGTGTGTTGGTGACGTGCGCGCTGTGCTTGGCAAGTACATTGCTGCGCTGCTCTACTAGCCGTGTGCTTTTGGCAGCCCGCCAGCGGGCAGCCTGTGACTGAATTGCACTCAAGTGTGCGGCGCCTGGTGGTGACAGGCTTGGAGGTAAACGACAGCCGCCCGAACAACAAACTGCCGTACCGTGGCACGTGGCTGCAGATTGGTCATGACCAGGTGCGCTCGCTTTGGAGCCTCCTATGGGAGCATGGTCAAGGACCCACGGGGTCTGCAAGAGGGGGCGAGTCTGCAGGTGGAGCTGATGCTGAGTCCGTGCTCATGCTGACGCAGATCCACCTGATGGAGCTGCCCAACCCCGACCCCACCGCCCCTGAGCAGCGTCCTGAGCACGGTGGGCGGGACCGCCACATCTGCGTGGGTGCGCAGCCCTGCCGGGAGCGCGTGCCGCACGGCGCGTTCACCTCTGCCATCACACAACCGCTACCTTGTCAGGAGTCACTGTGCTAGGTCCGGCAGTGCAGAGAAGAAGCGGCGAGTCACGTCACAATGCAATGCACTGCCAGTGAAGGTGTACTCTCTTGTCAGGCAGAACAGGCTTGTTGCTCGCGCGGCTTGGCAAGCAGGGAGGACATTGCGGTGCTGGCTAAGTGCATACATCGGACATGGCAAGCCCGCACAGGCAGGGTACGGAGCTGACACGCCCGGCCGCGCATGGCAGGCGTGCAGGACGTGGCGCCGCTGGCCGCGCGCCTGGAGGCCGCGGGCGTGCCCTTCACGCGCTCAATGTCTGGCCGCGCGGCCATCTTCTTCCGCGACCCGGACGCGAACGTGCTTGAGGTCGCTGAGGTGAAGCCCTGGCGTTGAGCGGGCGGGCGGGGGGCCGATCCGAAGAGGGTGTCTGACTGGACGCCCTGCGCCCCGGCGGTTGATGGCCTGGCGTCTGGCAAGAGTGCGGGCGTCAGCCCAAGTTTTGACTGCAGAGTGCTGGCTGCGCGCCGGTGTTGAGGGCCGACGTAAGATAGCTTAGTTGAAGATTGCGGCAGCGCGGTGCACAGAAGCCCTGTGTGGCTCTGCATGTTCGCAACTTAGGTCTGCACAGGGTTGAGCTGGGGGTGATGGGGAGAGGGGGTCTCGAGCCTGGAGACAGAACTTTGCGCCCGTGAACTTCTGAGCATGAGTGTGTGAGGACTGTGTGGACTTAAGACGGCCTGAGGTGTCTGTGACACAGGTGTGAGAGATGTGCTAACAGTAGGGCGCATGGATATATTGGGAGGGGCTGTACATTTTCGGGCGTCTTTGCAGTCAAGCAGAGGGTTGCCTGCATGTACATTAGTTGGCACACTGATAGATGCATTGACTGGTGCTAGGTGCAGTCATCGATGACTGATAGTGCTACATGTTCACTGGTGCGTAAACGTCGTCATCACAGACCTGTTGATATGCTGTAACAAACGCCTTTCCCATGATCTGGGGCTTTCTTGGACAGGAGCCCTGGCTCTGAGCCAGAGAAGGCGGACATGGCACCTCAAGTGTGGCTCTTGACTGCACCCGGCTACACCCGCCACAACGGACTGCGTGCCAGGGAGCATACAAACGTAGCTGACACAGCGACAGGGGCGCGACAACGCCTCGCTATGGCACAGCTTACCTACCCGCCTCCTTAAGCATTGTCTTCAGCTCCCCAGCCCGCTGCAGCTTCTCTATGTCGTCGTACTTGCCCACGCACTTGCCTGCACCAGGCTGGTCTGCTATTGCGCAAGCAAAGAGCTGGTTGTGGACGAGATGGAGCAAGGCAAGGGAGCACACCGCGCAGGAACAGCCACGGCTGGCTCGGCACGCCCGTGAGCTCTTTCAAGTAGTCCATCAGAGCTGTCTGCTCCATGCCGGGAAGTTTATCTACCTCCCTGCACCAAGCACGAGACACAGACGTGCGCTGAGTTGGGCGCAACAGAGAACCAAGCTGGTTGCCGCAAACGCAGAGCAGGCGCGCGCACATAAACTTGTAGCCTGTCCGCCCAAACTCCTTGTCGATCGTCCGCTTCAGCGCTATGCAGTTTGCGCAGCCGCGCACTATGAAGATGTAGACCGGATTCTCTTCTGTGCTGGTTTTGACAATCTCCTGCGGTGTCATACTGCGCGCGTCTATGCGCCTTTGGCTGACGCTAGGTGGGACTCTTCGTCCTTATTTCAAAACCCCCACGCTGCTGTCCAGGAGGTGCAGGCTTGAGGACTTGCTGCCCATGAAAGCCTGGAGAGGCCTCTGGGCCCAGAGGGAGGTAACGCGAATGCCATTTTTGGGACCATTCTGGGGCATGCGATTGGGTCCAACGGGTCGTTTGCAGTAAACTGTTTGCGATGTGCTCAACGGGTTGCAAAAACTCTCAGCTCAGCAGGAGTGCAATAAGACCGCATATTGTTCTGGGGCCCTCAAGCTGAGGGCAGTGGTCTGCATGCAGTCGCCTCACAGCCTGGGGACATTGAGAGCTGCAGCAGAGCACTGGAACCGCTTGAGGCAGGCAGTACCTCTTCCTTGCACATGACAGCATGCTCTGCAGCAGGGTGAATGTTGCAGCAAGGCGCAAACGCGCCAACGCTGAAGCAAGGCTGCAGCAAGGAGTCGCACGCTGTGCTGCCAAACACCTTGAGCAAAAATTGCGGACAAAACAGGCAGCATTCACAGCCGACCCCCACTTCACTCCCAGAACCACATGCACTGCGCCTGCTTTCAAATATGCAGCCAGGTTGTTATTGAAGCGCATACTAGCAGCTGATGAGGCATCACACCTTCAACACTCCCAGTGCAGCCAGACAGCCAGGCAGCCAAGCCTGTCTGACAGGCAGCCCCCTGGCAGACGCCTGCATGGGCGCGGCCCCGGCGCCCTCCAAGCGGGCGCCGACGGCCGCCGCCCATGCAGACGCCCCCGGAGTGGCTGACATGGTGGATGAGCGGGGCGGCACCGGTGCGCGCGCACTCCGTCGCCAGTGCCACAGGGCCACTCCCCTCCCGCCTGCTGCGCTGCGCGCTCCGCTGGCTGCCGCACGCTGCACAGCCGGTGGCTGCTCTGGCGCCTTGCCGGCCCTTGACCAGCCTTCTGCGCCAGGCCCAGGCGCAACAGGCGCTAGCGCGCATGCAGCTGCGAGGGCTGCATGAGTGTCTCCGCGCCGCAGCGAGCTGCTCCACCAGCAACGCGCGCTGGCGCAGGGCGCCGGCCCCTCGCGCCGTGGAGCCCGGGGTGCTCGCGGGCCTCAGGGTGACATGCGCTTCCCTCGGCAGCCGCGCATGCCCACGCATGGCTCACCGCGCCCGTGGCTCGCGCTCGCGGCCAGGAGCGCGCCCGCCCACCTCAGCCAGCACGCGGCTAGACGCCGGCATGTGGCTGGTCGGCAAAAAGGTTTGCATCAATTGCAACAGTCCCCTGACAGACTTTGGCTTGAGCTTGTGCTTCTGCGCGAAGCCGTGGAGCTCTCTGCAGACCTCGCCCAGCGAGTCGGGCGCCGGCCGGCCAGCCAGCAGCACAAAGAGCGGCTGGTCCAGGTGCACGCTCAGCTCGGCCACTCGCGCGCTGAGCCGCGCGCCGCTGCCCCCTGCGTCGCCCTCCTCGTCCTCGTCGCTGGCCAGGGAGTCCGCGCTGTCCTCCGACGCCGCCCATGGCACCCGCTCCGGCTCGTCCTCCGCATCCTCCTCCGGCTCCAGGCCGGCGGCGCCGCCGCTCGCGCCAGCTCCTGCACCAGCAGCCGCGCCGCAGCGCGCGCGCGCCGCAGCGCCACCGGCGCCCTGGCCGCCGCGGCGCGGCAGGGCCCCGGGGCGCACGGCCCTGCCCTCGCCGCCGGCCGATGCAGGGGCGCTGCCGGGCCCGCCGCCGCTCTTGCTGCCGCAATCGGCAGAGCGCGCGCCTGCAGCGGCACGATCAGGGCGCGCTTGCGCCCTGCGGGCACCGCACACGTCCACGCCAGTCTCACCCAGGCGCAGGCACTCGCGGACGTGGCGCTTGTAGAACGTTGAGCTGGAGTACGCGCCCTTGCAAACGTTGCACCTCACCCACTTTCCCGTGCCCAAGCCATGGCCCGCGGGCAGCGGCGTGTACCACTCGCGCAGCGTGGTGCTTGGCCGCGAGCTGTCGCGCTGCATGTCCGCGCGCTGTCACGCTGCAGGTCTGCGGCTTGCGGTGGGATGGCAGTGGGGCGTGCAGGAGCCCGGCAGGGCGCGGCGCCGCCGGGGATCAGGCACGCCTCCTCCTGCGCAGGCAGTTCCGCGGATGCATTTGCATGGGGGCAGAACTGGGGTACGCTTTGAAAAGGCACGCAGCACACGAGAATGTACAGTATTTCAAGGGCTCAATGGCTACACGCTACGGCAATGTTAAAAATGTTGTGCTTGGGCACCTCAGAAGCGGGCTCGCGCACCGCGTGGCAAATCGCTGCGGCAGATGCAAGAGTGGGGTGTGCTGTGGCGTGTTCGCGGAGCAGCAGCGCTCACATCCAGTTCCTGAGTTCTGGAAAAACAAATACCAAACCTGTCTGTCTAATGACCTTTATTTTCAAATGAAACTCTGTCAAAATGGACTTACATGCAGTCAAATGATGGCCAAGAGGCTGCAACACCATCTAGTAATCTCTATGAGGTCACATCTGCTACTTCTGAAGCCATACGTATCTTACAGAGCCTTACAGAGCCAGCCAAGCCACCCCATATGATACACTGCCTGCCAGCTAGTCCTCGCCATGTCAAGGCAATGCAGTCAGCGGGCTACTCCTTGGCGAGGCCCTCGAACAGCGAGTCCAGCTGACGGGGCCGCGGCAGCCCAGCCTTGCTGGAGAGCTCGAAGGTGACGTTGGCCGCGTTTGAGTCGCTCAGCGCGGCGACTGCCACCGCTGCAACGTCTGCCCGTGAGACGCGCCCCGCAACCCTGTCGCCCTGGTCTGCGCGCATGCATGTGCCTCAGAGAGCTTATGGGCCAACATGAATTTGCAAGCATAGGACCTGACATTACTGACGTCCAACTCTCTGGCCTCGTCAACTACATGCTGAGCAAACTCCAAGCACACCAATCGAGCGCCTGACCACGTCCTCCAATTGACAAAATACTTGACGGTTTCCAAGCTTCCCCAACACCAGCAACACACTAACCGTAGGCCTTATGCTGGCGCGCGAACTCACGTGGCAGCACGACACCCCGACACATGCAGGCCTGAGCACCGCGGGTCTATTGCATCGGGGTGCGCACTGACTACAAGCGCCTCCGTCAGCGCGGGCCCGTTTGTGAGGCCCCCTGGCCGCACGACGGTGTAGGGTACGCCGCTCTTCCGCAGCAGGTTCTCGCCTGGCCACCACGCAGTAGGTGCTAAGTGCTCAAATTTTCTGGGAGGCTGCAACGGCATCACTGGCTGCTCCTGCCTGCATGATTTGTGCTGTGCCAACACCTCAGCAGGCTGGCAGGCTCGAGCACGCACCGCGGTACTTGCTATCCATCAGTCCCCACCGGATGTTGTTCAGAAGCAAGCGTATTGGGTGACACCTGAGCACAACTCTCGTGTCAGCTGCACCCAATGTTGCTTGTCTTTTAACAGCCGTGCGAGACTGCAAGAAGCACGCTGCAATACAACTGTGAATACAGAGTGTAAAGGTTGCCATCAGTTGTTGAGTTGAAGGTGGGAAACACGGACCAGCTGCAGCCTAAAGGGCAAGCACACCTGTTGTGCGGGGAGACCAGCGCTGACGAGATGAGCACGACGCGCTTGGCTCCAGAGGCTTTGGCAATGTCCGCAACGGCGCCAACGCCCTGCATAAGCGCGCTGCGCAGTTCACTCACAAAAACAGTTCATGTGCGTCAGTTGTGTGCCAAAATACTGAAAGCCGTACCAGCTCGTCCACAGCTCTCGCTGAGAAGTACCCCTTGCCTGAGGCTGCAAAGATGATGTTCTGCACGCCGGCGAGCGCCTCCCGCAGCGAAGCGGGGGCCTCCACGTCGCCCTTCACCACGCTGACAGTGCTGCCGAGGTTCTGAAACGCGTCCTTGTACTTGTCTGGGTTGCGTACGACCGCCCGAACTGGTCGGCCCAGCTGCGCCAGGCGCTTGACGCACTCCAGCCCGGTCGGGCCCCCCGCGCCAATCACCGCATCCATTACCCTTGTTGTGAAGTGTTGGACACCTCACACTTTTTAAACCTCTGCACCTGAGTCCAACACTGCATCCCGGCATCTATGCAGCCAGCCTGATCAGGCTCCCTGTAGGCAGGCCTCACTGCTGCATAGCGTCTAGCACACAGTCTGCTGCAGCCTTCTCTAAACAGGAACGGGTGTGGTGCCGTACAGCAGATGCCGCAATGACCCGAGCTGCAAAAGCGACTGCGCAGCGCCCCGCAAGCAGACGCAGGAACGCTAGGGGAGGAGGCTGAGCGGCAGGACATCCCAGCTGCCTCTGCGGCCGTTCCAGCAGCGCCGGGCCCTGGCCTGGACAACTGTGGGGAGATGCCAGGCGAGAGCGCCAGCGACATAGAGCAGAGCGATGGGGATGCGCCCCCTGCAAGTCCCAGCGGCAGCGGCTCTGATGAGGAGGATGAGGGCGTTGGCCCCAGCGACGTCAGCAGACCAGTGAACACCGAGCTGGCGAAGAAGCGGCTGAAGCGCTTGCAGGAGGCGTATAGCCGGCGCGGTGCGTGCGGTGGGGGACCGCCAAGCAGCAGGGCAGCCAAGACTAGCTGCAACTGAGCAGCCGGGTTTGTTTGGCTGCAGGCATACTCTACTTGAGCAGGATACCGCCGCATATGGCGTGCACCACCTTGCTTCTCGTTCCCCTTCCTTTGCAACGAGTGTGGAGCTCAGGAGGCTGGCTGACGCATAGGGTGTGTGAAGTGCAGAAGCCGCAGAAGCTGCGACACCTGCTGAGCGAGTACGGTGAGCTGGGGCGCGTGTACCTGGCCCCTGAAGGTGCGGAGCCCACGCCTGCAGTGTGTGCGCATAGGACGTCTGGCACACGGTCAGAGACGAAAAACATGAATACTGCCAACCAGCACTGAGGACCTCGTGAGGCCTTCCTTGTTGAGGGCGCGCTGCCACGGCCAGTGTCAGCGTGCGGGCGCGCATGGAAGCCGTAGCAACTGCCTGGCCCCAAGCATGCCCTGCTTGGACCCTTGCACTGCAGCACACCTGCTCGCAACAACACTTGGTGAACACCTCCGGCAGATCCCCTGGCGCGCAAGCGGCGCAAGAAGGCCGGCGGCAACAGCGGCAAGAACTTTGCGGAGGGCTGGGTGGAGTTTGAGGATAAGGCCGTCGCCAAGCGCGTGGCCGCCCTGCTCAACGGCCAGCAGATGGGCGGCCGGCGGCGCTCCGCGTACCACTACGACCTGTGGACGCTCAAGTACCTGCCCAAGTTCAAGTGGGACCACCTGACCGAGGAGATCGGTGCGCCATAGTGCGCGCCATGTGTCATCTTGCAGGGTGCTTCCCGTCCTCCGCCCTGTCTTTAAAGTTGATAACAACACACTTTGGCCATGAGGCAGGGCCGCGCACAACGTGCAAAATGAAACAGCGAAAGCACTTGCGCTTGCTGAAAACTTGCGGCAATAAGCCTGCATTGAGTGCGCGGCAGCCAGCATCGTCGGCTTGCCTGCGGCCGGTGGACCCACGCCCGCAAGCGCCGGCGCGCAGCATACCAGAAGGCGGTGCGCGACCAGCGGATGGCTGCGGAGGTGTCCGCCGCCAAGCGCGACCGCGACTTCTTCCTGTCGCGCGTCGACAAGGCCAAGGCGGTCGCGGCTCAGGACGCGCGCAAGCGCAAGGTGCGCCCATCACCCTTTGCAGTTGCTGCGACCTCGCTGATTGGCAATAGATGCGTGCCGCCCAGGGGCAAGTCGCTGACGGAGAGAGCATTCCTGTGGCTTTGCGGAGGCTCCTGTACAGGCGCTAGCAACCTATTTGAGGTGGCAGGCAGCATGCTTGTCTCATGCGCGGCCCAGCGGCCTTGCATGCATGGGTACCCGCAGCTTGTGCAAGCAGTGGCTTGACTTATTGCGGCCCAAAAGAAAGCTCAGCGGAACACATGTAAGGCTGTTGGGGTGTGTGAGCTGGGTCGGGTATGGCGTGAGCAGGGTGCAGGGCTCAGACAGGCCAGCTATGCCGTGACCTGACGGGTGTGTGTGCGCGCTGACGCAGCGGGCAGACGCGGCGGCGGCCGCGTCACCTGGGGCTGGCGGGGAGGAGGGCGATGGCGGCAGGCTTGCCCCGCCTGCAGCCCCTGTAGGAGTGCCCGCGCCCCGGGTCCTGCGCACGTACGGCCAGCGGCGGCCCAAGGCGGACGCGCGCAGCGAGGCCGCGCCGCTGGTCGCGCCGGATGTGCTGGCGCTGATCGCCGGGCGCGGACTGGGTGCCTGAGCGCGCAGAGGGCGTTGCTTCACCTCAGAACTGTGTTCCTGGGGCTTGTGCGCGTGAGCGCGCGCGGCCGGAGTTGCTGGGCGGATGCTGCAGGCCAGACCACCTCCAGGTCGCCTTCTCTCAGGGGCCCTCAGGCTGTCGGTGTCCTCCTTGTCTGAGGAGGCTGTTTTGTCCCCCGTGTCTTGACAGCATGCCAACAGGTGCGTCTCAGTACGCAGGCTCTGTTTGCACCTGTGAACACTTGCTTGCGCCGCCGGAGGGGGCTGCCATACTGACCCTCTCCGTGCTCTTCCGTCATGTCTGCGACGTGTATGAAGGTTATGGAGTCGGTGGAGCCACAAGCTTTACGCGTGGTCATGCGCGTTGCTCGCGCAGTCCGACGCTGCCTGTACATGTGATGGTGTCCCGTATGCATCGATCACACCTGGTAATTAAGTGCCTTGCTGTTGTATGTCCAGGTCATGGGTGCACACCCGCTCCCACAAGGTTGCTATTTATGAATGTCATGCAGACATGGCATGTCTGTGACGTCCCCTTGGTGCCAGAATGGCGTCCCAGTCGATTCTGTGGCCTGATGCTGGGAGCCTGCCACCCTACTCCACCTATTGAACGCTGTAACACCAACAAACAGCCATAGGATAAAGGCTGTCACCACTTGCATGCTCTCCACCGCATGGCTGTTATTGATTGATAACGTTAACGCAACACCCTCTGCTAAACGCAAGAGCTTGATGGGAGTGAGCAAGTTCTGGGGCGCCTAAACTCAGGTGTCCTGCAGCACAGTTGGGGGAGTCTTTCGTGGTGTGCTGAGCGGACAAGGGGACCTGCATGAGTTTGTCACTGAGCACTGCCTCTCGACACACGCGTTGAGCCACATCTTGTTCACTTCTTGCAGCACTGAGTCAGGCACGCTTGTCCGCTGGAACTCACCAGTAGGAAAGGACATGCAGCTGGGGCGACGCACTGCGCTGGCCGCAGTGGTGTGGGCCAAGAGCGGGGCCCGGTCAGGGCGGCTTTGGCGAGGCATAACCACAACTTGTAGCTGCGCGGACGCCCCTGAACCCCCAGGTGGGGCCTCCGATGGAGAGCGGCTGCTTCACTACTGGCAGAACCGGCTGGGGCGGAGCACTGGCGGCGAGCAAGCTGGGCCCATATGGGACGGCGCGCATGCTCAAGCGTTTTCCAGTTTGGACGTGAGGGAGCTCCTGGCCACGGCCGTGCGCCTGCGGCAGGGCCGCGTGGCCGGCGTCCTGCCCGAGCAGGTTGCTAGCCTTGGCACACTGACTGCTGTACCTCTGGCTTTCCAGGCGTGAGGATGTGCAAACTTGCTTACCCTGTGCAGGTGGTCTCCGTGCTGATGGCTTTTTACCGCCAGGCGGCGCCGCGGCCGCTGGACAAGGCTCGCTTCTTTGGGCTGCTCTGCCGCGACTTTGGAACTCAGCGTGTGCCGCCGTCGACAGCACTTTTTGCCAAGTCTTGAGTCGTTGAAGCTGCAGGGCCTGCCAGGCTCGGTGGTAAATGATGTCAAGCTTTTGCGTAGGAGCGGAGCTGGCTGCGGCAACCCAGGCATGGCAGCGCATTGTCGAGGGCCTGGGGGAGAGCGGCGCCGAGGCTGAGCTGCGGGCGACGGAGCGCGTGCGCCAAGCGGCGCTGCCCCTCTACGCCAACCTATTCACACTCATCAGCAACCAGCCTGCCGGTGAGATTGGCTGCCCACGCGCTGCAGACACGACGTACTCCCAGGCGCAACGACTTGCATACACAGTGCATGCTGCAGGTGCCTTTAAAACCATATGCTTTTCCACATGGACTTGGATTTGTGAAACGGCCTCACAACCGCCCAGGTTGCCCAAAGAGAGACCGCACATGCGCGGCCAGCAGTTATCCACAGCTCCAAGTCCATGGTCCATGCATCATGCCTGCCGCGTCATGTGCCCATGCCACGCTGCCATGCATCCGGCGGCGGCCACGTCTCTCGCCGGCGCAGCAGCGCCATGTAGCGACCTGGCACTGGCCAGGTCTGCAAGTCGCACAGATGAGAAAGTGCACAGGACTGCTGCCACGCTAGGCCTGTCCCAGGGCTGAAGTTCCTGGTCGACCTGCGCGCCGACCTGCGCGACTGCATCCGCGCGGCGCCCTCGGGCGCTGCGCCGCTGCGCGCCCTCAGCGAGGCGCTGCGGTTGCGTCCCGTCTCAGCCGCTGGGCTCAAGCTCTGGCTGCTGTTGAAGAGCACTGTGGGTTGCACTGCAGGGGAGCCAACTGTCCCTAGGTGCCGCCAGCAGCCTTGCTGGCCAAACGAGTTTGCCACAGTGTCTGTGCTGGCTTGCGCCTCGCCTCAGTCTACATAATATGCGCGACACGGCAACTGGGGTTGCTTGCTGTGGATCTCGGAGCCTGCGGCTCATGCAAGAGTGCTACCGGCGGCCTCCAGGCGCTCGCTGGCGGAGTGGTTCAGCGTGGGCCTCCTGCACCTGGAGCGCATCACCTGGGGCGGCAGCAGCGCGGCGCTGCTGGAAAAGGCGCCCGCCCACCGCCAGCCTGGCTCCGCCTCTCGTCCGCGCCCGCAGCTCAGCTTCGCCTCCCTCGAGCTGTCGCCTGCATGCCTCACTGCATCCTGTACCGCCATGGAGTGCCGCAGCACCATGGCATGGCATATCCCCAACAGTACCGTGCAGGGCCTGATGCATCCGAAATCGCTGCGCAGGTGATGCGGTATGAGGCGGTGCACCCGTTCGGCGGGTGGGAGGACCTGCGCGCGCGGCTGGCGCCCGACAGACGCGTCTTCGCCTTCTTCCACGCCAGGCGCGCCGCGCAGACCAGCCTGCACGAGCGGCTCCGGCAGCTGCTCCCTGTGCTCCGTGGTTCAAGCGCGAGTCGTGGCGCTGAGGTCATGGGCTCATGGCACGGGCTCCGAGCCTGCACCGCGGATCCTCGCGGAGCAGCTCTGTAGAGGCGCTGCAGGGGCTAGCCAGAGCCATGCAGCAGTCCCTATGGCTGTTTGACATGGACATGATGCAGAGGTGTCATGCTAAGCGCGGCTTGTGTGTCATCAGCCTGCCCGAGGAGCCCCTGGTGGTGCTGCACACGGCGCTGCAGCCGCGCGTCGCCGCGTCCATGGCCGAGTTGCTCAACGGCGGCGCTGCTGGCGCGACACGCCTCCCGGGCTGCCGCCCTATTCTGCGCTGCCGTCAGCTCGGCAAGGAAAGTTGTGATGCGGTGCTGCTGCTGCACACCCCATGTGCTGCCGCCGCCAGCCCGCGCCGGCGGCAGGCTGGCCTGTTCTATCATGCTGTTGCCACACGCTCAGCGGTCCTGTTGATTGAACACCGGCAGGCGCCTTGGCCGAACGGTCCTTCAACAGAGAACTGAGTGGCCAGAGCTGGGCTGAGTGTTGGCGCACGCCCAGGCGGGCAGGGGCGCGACCCGCGCGCGGCGCACGCGGCCGTCTTCTACTCCATCTCGTCCACGCAGCGCGGCCTGGCCGGCGTTGACCTGGGCAACTTCCTCATCAAGCAGGCGCGCCCGCACGCCGCCCCGCATGTCGTTCCCAGGCCTCCCCAGCCCTGCACTGCACAGCATGAGCGCGCCAGAGCAGCCTTGCCGGATGGACCAGCGCAGCATTCTCGTTCTCGTGCCAAGCAGGTGCACCGCTGCGCTGCGCCCTGCATGCAAGCTCTGCATGGCGCGGCACGGACGCCTGCCGCCTGTGCGGCGCGCGCCGCCCCTGCGCGCCGGTGCGCGCACGCCGTACGCCGCCGCCCTCGGGCTCTTCCTGCGCTGAACGCAGGACATGCATGTTCATCATCACTGTGATGGTGCTCGCATTGCGATCCGTGCTCGTTGCAATGTGATCCGTACATCGCGGTGCGGCGCGCAGGTCGCGCACAGGCTGCAGGACGAGTTCCCGGCGCTGCGGCAGCTGGCCACGCTGTCGCCCCTGCCCGGCTTCCGCGCCTGGCTGGAGGCGCGGCTGCACCGCCCGGCCCCTGCGGTGCGGCCGTGGCACCCGCTCGGCCTGCACCTCGCACCGTCATTGACTGTTAGCGCCTGCACGCGCTCCTCGCTGGCGGGAGCAGGCCCGTGTCCACCACGGCCGGGGTCCGGGCGGTCTGTTAGTCGTGCCCATGCCAGCCATGCAAGCCGTGTACAGCCGACGGGCTGTGGCAGGGTGTCATTAGGGTTGCAGCCCTAGCATGGGTGTAAAAGCGCGCACCTGGGTCAGCGCACGCTCAGGCCACCCTGCCATGGCGGTCCCATGCCGTGCGCCCGTGAAGCGCGCAGCACGCTGCAGGAAGCCCGGGACGCGGGCGATGCACCCCGGCTGCTGAGCAGCGGGCAGGCCGCGGCGCTGCTCGACCTGCAGCGCGCCGGCGCGCCTGTTGCGGCGGGCTCCAGCGGCGCGGCAGCGCTGGCGTGGGGCCTCGACCAGGACCGCTGGCTTCATGATCCAGAGGTGCGCCGAGCCTGCGTAGACGCCTCCATCATCAGCACGAACTGACCCACACACCTGGCGGTGAATCATTGACTCACACCAATGTCATATCAACCATGTCAAATAGGTGCACTGCGCCGGCTCAGCGCATCCATGGTCGTTGCACTCGGCGCTCTGCCGCCAACGGCCTGTGACACGGTGCCCGCCTCAACACCAGTCCGCTTGCAGCAACGAGCGTTCAGCTGACCCAGCAGCACGGCCGGCCCAGCAGCATGGCTGAGAGCTGAGATGCTGCTGCGCGCATCAGTTCAGCGTGCAGCACCGACATGATGTCACCACATCCAGGTGGAGGCCGGCGTGCGCCCGGCGGTGATGCGCCTGGCGGCGCGCTACCTGCTGCGCGAGCGCCGCCGCGGCGCCGCGCTGGACCCCGTCGCCAACTTCCACCTGCGCAACGGTGCGCGAAACGCAATGGGGCAGGGACCTTGCCCTGTGGCCACCAGCAGCCTCCGCCCTGCTGATGGCAGCGACGCGCGCGCCAGCGCCGTCGTCCTGGTCACAGGCGCGCTGCATAGGGACTTAAAACAGCGGTATAAGCCAAAAGCCGCTCGCCCTAACGGCTGTCAGAGCAGCTGGACGCAGTGGGGTCCTGCTCATGTCGCATGGGTTGGAAAGTACCCTGCTCCGACCTGAGACAGTGCTTGTGGTAGGCTGGCAGCTGCATGCAACAGGAATGCCATACGTATAGTGTTGTGATGCAGGAGCGACGGTTGCGCGGCTGAATTGGCGCGCCGACACAACCGCGCGCGGCTTGAAAGGCAGCCTGGGCGTGATGGTCAACTACGAGTGCGCTGCCCCCGCGACATGCACCTCGCTGGGTGTCTGCTGGCATCGCAGAAACGAGCGAACCTTATGGGCATGATGCCACACAGGCAATCAATTTCGTGGGCTTCAGTGCGGCGCACCAGGGCGTATCAGCATGGCTTAGGAACTGCAGCAGCTGAGCTGCCAGATGTGAGCGAGTGATATAAAGATTGGAGCTGGGCGTCACCTTGCCAAGGGCTCTCCACCTGCCATGATCGCGACTGGCTACACAGCACACGCATGGCACATGCGCGACTTACCACGTGTGGCCTGTCACTGGAACCTGTGTGCAGTCGTGGAGTGGGCGCGTCTCTGCGGCAGGTATGTACTTGACAACGTGGCGGACAACAACCGAAGGTACCTCGTTGACAGGCACATCCAGGCGGCGGCAGCAGTGGAGGCGCTGCTAGATGCGCCATGAGCTGTGAGTGCTAGGTGACTACAAGTCAATACACACAGGCACAGGTTCTGCATGGTGGCCGGCGCCTTCGAGCACTGCTTGCAACAGTTGATCACGTCAACTCATTGTGGATTTGGCAGAGCAGGAACACCACCACCACAACACACAGGAAACCCGTGCAATGAAAAGCTTGGTTAAAAAGCTAAACAAAACCGAAGGAGAATACCGCAGAGCATGCACCAAAGAGCGGCATGCCCATCCATGCCTGACTAGACATGGCAGTGATACATAGCCGACAAGACTAGGCGCGTGTCTACAATCTTAGGGAGCTGGCATAGTACTATCAGACCATCGTCCACTCTCACACCCATTATCAGAACCGCGCATAACAGAGCACCGTCAGCAGCCGCACATCCAGCAGAACTCAGCGGGCAGCGCTAGGCTCCGCACGCCTTTCTGACCCCTCGCTCTGCACCGTGCGCGCGGACGGGCCACCCCAGAACTCGATGCGGATGACGAGCAGCAGCAGCAGAACCGAGCAGAGCACCCACAGGCCCCTCCCCCTGGCCGCACGCCCCTTGTCAGGCCCCGCACGCCGCAAGCCATCGTCCTCCTCCGCCTGCGGAGCCTCTTTCGGCGCGTGCGCTGCGCCTGGCGCCGCGCTCACCTGCTTCAGCGCCCGCTCCACATCGTGCGCCGTCTCTGCTATGTCTTCCGGGTCCGGCCCGTTTGCCGCGTGCCCGTTCGCCCGCTCCTCGCCATGGGGCGGCGGCTGGGTCTGCATACCCCTGAGAGGCGGGCCTGCCGGCGGCTGCGCGTGCGCGCGCCGCAGCGCCATAGCGCCGCTGAGCTCGTCCAGAAGCACGCCGGCGAGCTGCGCCGCACGCGCCCATGCCCGTGAGATGGCACGTCTCCGTGTGTCGCTCATTGGAACAGAGTCGGAGAGGCCAGTGAGACGCGGGGGATCGAGCACACAATGCCGCATGGACTGCAGTATGCTGCGCAGCGTCCCGAAGCACTCTTCATACCGCAAGGGAGCCTCATGCACTGCCAACTACGGGTGCGCTGGGTGCCGCGCCCCTGCGCCCCTGCGCAGGGGAGGCAGATGCCCAAAAGTCACGCTGTGTTGCAAGCGCGGCTCTGTGCCCATGCGCAGCGGAGGGCGGCGCGGGCGCGCACCTCCAGCAGCTGCCGCGCGCCCGCCGCGCCGTCGACGCAGGGCAGGTGCACGAACAGCGAGTGCCACCGCGGCGCGCGCGCGCGCGAGCGCTGCAGCGAGCGAAAGAGCAGGTAGTTGCACACAAACCGGCCGGCGTTGTGCGAGACGACCGCGCGGCCGCCCGCCGACCGCAGCGCCGCCGCCAGCGCGGCCACCGGCAGGTCCGTCTCCAGTAGCTCGTGGCCGTCGGCGGCGTCTATTGCCTCGCCGTGCGGCATCCAGCCGGCTTGGTCTGGGACGCGGAAGGCGGCCTGGTTATATCCGCGCGCCTGCGCGGGGCGCGCGCGCTGGGGCTAGGGCAGGCGCCTGTCCTGCCTCAGCCTGCCTTGCCCCTGTGCGCTCTCGTGATGATGCAGTGCCCAGCGCTCGACCCTGCGCGCGCCGAGCCTGCCGAGGCAGCACGGCAGCGCGCGGCCGCGGCCGCGGAGCAGGCAGACGCAGGCAGGCGCGCCTCCAGCTTCATGTCGGACTGGCAGTGCCGGTCCACGCCAAAGTGCAGCAGCACGACCTCGTCGGCCGGCGTCGTGTGCTGCGGCAGCTCCTCGCAGAGCGCTTGCAGCCATGCGTTGACATAGTTTGCGCTGACCGTCAGCACACTGCACACCAGCAGCTGTGCCCCGCCTGCCGGCGAGCGGGGCGCGTAGCCACTAGTGTTAGTACCAGCTACAGATGAGCAGGTAGGCGCGCGTTTGAGACCAGCGCGTGCGCACCAGCTATCCCTTTGCCTCGCTCCTTCAGGTAGCCCTGCAGTGCTTGCACCAGGGCCTGTGACGGGTTGTCGTCCACGCCAGCGAATTTGCCAAAGCCCGTCACGACAAAGTATGTTACCATCCCGCCCAGCAACGCAGGACGCAGCTGGTTCTCACAACGCCCTGTATGCAGTGCTCCTGTGGATCGGGGGCGTCGGCATTTGCGCATTTTGGGCGCTTCCAGCTAGCTGGGCCCTAGGGCAATATTCAAAAGCCTGTTTTTGAAATTGATGCCAATCAGATGGCAAAATAAGCTTCCCGCGTACGGCGCTGCTCCGCGACCTGCCCTCGATGTGACACCCCGTCCCGCACGCCAGAGTTAGCACCTCACACAATGCGCTTCCTGTGGAGGGCAAAGGCCAAGCAGCCCGGTACGGCGCCCCCGCTGCACAGCCACTCTGTCAGAGCAGCCACTGCCCGACTGCGCGACTGACACAGCGCCCCGCACGCACGCCTAGAGCAGTACGTGCCAAGGCGGCACAGCCGGGGCGCCTTGGCGGCGGAGCGCGCGGCGCGGCAGTACCAGGCGGCCACGCTGCGCGTCGCCTCGCTGCCGCTGGCCGTGCTGGCAACCAGCGACGGCGCGTCCTGCCTCCTGGGCCTGGCCAGGTGGGAGCCGGCTCCCTGGTGACGCACTCCTTGGGCCCTACGCCTGGCGGCCGTCCCGCTGGCGACAGAGGGCCCCTGCCGCTCGAGGGGCGCCGCCAGGCAGACACCAACCTCTTTGGACTCTGCTAGGCCTTGCAGGGACGATACCAATCATCAAGGTTGGTATCGGGCTCTGCCTAGGCGCCCAGCAGCGCCTGAGCGCTTTGCCGAGCACGGTACTGCCAGAGCACGGCGTGCCCCCTGGTGCCCTCACCACCAAGCATGCGTCGGCAGGTCGCTGTGGTCCCGCCGCGCACAGGGTGCAGCGCAGCGTGGCCACGCGCGCGCTCGGCTCGTCGGGCCAGAAGGCGGCGGCGAAGCTGGCGGCGAGCCTGGCAGGCGCGCCCAAGAACCACGCCGCGCTGCGGTGCAGCCGGCTGCAGGCGCGCCGCTCGGCCTGTTCTGCCCGAGCGCGCCCCGCGGCACGCTGCGCCTCCCGCAAGCACGGCGCACCCGCCGGTGCTGCTCCGCTGTGCGTCACGGCGAGCGCGGTGCAGGAGCACCGCCCGGGTCCAGAATTGTGTTTTGACACACCAGCCATGGAGTGCAGGTCATGGCACTCCGGCCAGCTGGGGCGCACCTTTCAGCGTGTGCTGCTGCGCAGGGGGCGCGCCGGTGGGCGGCGGTGCGCAGGCGCACCACGCTCGCCAGGGCGCAGGGCGCGCCCCCGGCAGGCACCGCTGCCGCCGCCCGCGCAGCCGTCGCGGCCGGCAGGGCCGCGGCCGCGGCCGCAGCGCAGAGCGTCCCCGTCGCGCCAGCGGGCGGGCAAGCGGCTCGTGCGCTCCGCCCGCCTGGCGCACCCGGGCCCGCAGATGCGGACATGGTCCAGGCCTACGCTCCCGCGAACACGCCCGCCGGTCAGCCGGCGCAGCTGCAGGACGCGGGGCGGGCGGGTGGCGGCGCCACGGCGCCGCCGCCGCTGCCGTCGGGGCAGCACGTCGCGCCCGATGCGGCGGCGCGCGGCGGGGATGCCGGGGGCAGCGAGCCCTGGCAGGGCGCCGACCCGGCGGAGGCCTACGAGGACGCCTGCCGCGCGGCGGGCGGGCAGGCGTCGGTGCGCGTGCGCGCCTGCCTGGCCGCGCCATGCGCCGAGCTGGGCGGCTGCCGATTGGGCCGCGCGGGCGCGGCGGCGCTCGCCGCTGCGCTGCGCGCGCCCGCCGGCTGCCCCGTGTCCCGGCTGGTGCTGGCGGGCAACGGCCTTGATGCTACGGTGAGATCGTAGCGGGTGCTTGCGCGTGTCTTATACGTGAGCGTGCCCGAGTGCATGTTGAGGGTCATGCACAACGGGCCCATGCGACCTTGTGGCTCGGTGTCTTCCCTGGCAGATGCCCTTGCGAGCAGGGCTAATAGGTACGCGTGTGAGGCTGATCCGGCAGTGTGGCAGGCTTGGTTGAAGCCTGACATTGTGATGCACGCAGGCCGTCGACCTGATCGTGCGCGCCCTGCTGGGCCTGCCGGACCCCGCGACCGAAGCCGCCCTAGCCAGGCCGGCAAGCCCCGGCGCCGGCAGCGCAACAGATGCGCGGCCGCGGCGGCTCACATTCGGCGGGACCATCCCTGCCCTGAGTAGCCGGGCAGCCGCTGTGGCGCCTGTTGCACCCACAAGCCGTGAGGGGGCGGCGCGGAGCGCGCTTCACATCCCTGGCCTGCCCTCGTCCTCCCCAGGAGCCGCCGGACTGGCCGGCGGCCCAGCATTGGGTTCGAGCCCCGGCCCTGCACAAACGCCCTCGCCGGCGGCCAGTAGCGGCGCTGCAGCGCCGCCGGCCACCCTGGCCGGGACGCGGGCGCATGGGCGCACAGCGCAAGTCCTCGCTGCGCCGTCCAGGACTGGACTGGGTAACACGCTGAAGCGCCCGCGCGAGACGCACGCCACACGGCAAAGCATTGACAGCCCAACGCCCGGCGCAGCAGCCGCCGCCCCGCGCGCCAGGCCGCCAGCAGCCAGCCAGCCGCCCTGCCTTGTGCGCAGACTGGTGCGGACCCGGCGCGCCTGCGTGTGGCATGAGCCATCACGAAGCGGTGCAAAGCAGGATCACTGACGTGCCAAGCGTACACGGCGGTGGTCACAGTGGTGCCCAGGGTCGCACAGGCCCGCCGGGGCGAGTGCGGGGCAGGCCATGCTGCCGCAGTCTGAGTTTGGGGTAGGGTGGCGCTCAGTGGCCATAGGCGGGCGTGTGCGGAGGCGCACTCTGTGCTACTCAGCACCGAGGGCGCTTGCATGCGGGGTAGTGTGACACCTCAGCGTTGGCAAGAGTTGAGGGGCAGCCGGCTTGGCAGAGGGGGAGCATGCGGCGAGGCATTGCTATGTGCACATGATACAACGTCGGAGCTGTGATGCGTGAGCAGCAGCCTGACACGCTCCAACTCCGCGCCTGCAGGACCTCAGCGGCAACCCGCTGGGCGAGGCCGGCGCGCGCGCGCTGCTGCCCCTGCTCGTGCCGCCGCCGGCGTGCGCGCGCGCGCCGGCCCTCACCCTGCTCGCGCTGCGCGGCTGCGGCCTGACCGACCGCGCGGGCGCGCTGCTCGCGGCCGCCCTCGCGCCGGGCGGCGCCGTCGGCGGCCGCGGCGGGTCCCCCGGCGGTAGGGCGCCGGGGGGCGCGGGGCCCGGTCGGGGCCCCCCTGGCGCGGAGGCCGGCGCGTGCGCGAGCCTCACCGAGCTGGACCTGGGCGGCAACGCGCTGGGCGCCGGCGCGGCGGCCGCGCTGGGCGCGGCGCTCGAGCGCAACCGCGTGCTGCGCCGCCTGGACCTGTCCGGCAACCGCATCAACGTGCGCTGCGCGGCGCCCTCGGGCCCAGGGGCAGCATTCATGGATAAAAGGCGGCATGCTTGTCGACCCCATACCCTGGAAGAGTCTGGGTCGTGGGCGGCGGCATGGCAATCAGGTGGATGGCCTGTCGTCCGCGCCGGGGCGCAGCCCCTCGCTGAGACTGAAACGCAGGCAATATAGTGCACTCCGTCCGCGCGCTGGTCACTCAAGCACGCAGGGTAGGCCGCGCGGCTTTGGAGCTTTCGGCGCAGCAGGTAAAAGCCCGGCACCGCCTGGCGCACACCCAGCACTGCACGCCGCTGCGCGCGCGCCTCGGCGCCTCGCCTGCGCCGGCGCCTGCGCGCAGGCCGAGGGCGCGGCCGCGCTGGCGGCCGGCCTGGAGGGCAATGCCAGCCTGGAGGCGCTGGCGCTCGCCTGGAACGCGCTGGGCGACGCAGGCGCGGCCGCGCTCGCCGGCATGCTGCTGCAGGTGCCGGGAGCCCTAACCCTAGCCCAAACCCTAGCCCTATCCCAAACCCTATCCCACCATTCACGTGAGGTCATCGCCCATGCGCGCCCTGCATGCTGTCCAGCGATGACGGCGACGCCGATGGCAGCCTGGGCATCAGGCCTGGCAGCCGCCCGGCCGGCGCCCTGGCATGCGCTCCGTGCCGGCACCCTGCTGGCTGCGCGCCGCGTGAAGCTCCGGCTCTGCATGCGCCCCAAGCGCGAGGGCGCACAGCTGGGGTTGATGCCGCTCTGTGCACCGGTCCTCTGCAAGCGCGCGCGTGAAAGCACGCAGCGCGCCGTGAAACCTGCCTCGGGGCGACTCTGATGCGCAGAGTGCGCCGCACACGCAGCATCGGCGTACCGACCCGGGCCCGAGCCGCCCGTCCCATTTAAGGTAAAGCGCGGGGCGCGCTCCGGCAGAACACCGGCCTGCGCGAGCTGGACCTGGGCCACGCGGGCGTGGGCGCGCCGGGCGCGCTGGCGCTGGCGGACGCGCTGCGCGACAACGCCGCGCTGCGCGCGCTGCGCCTGGCCGGCGCGCGCCTGGGGCGCGCGGGCGGGCGCGCGCTGCTCGCGGCGCTGCCGTTCGCCGCCGGCCTGGCGCTGCTGGCGCTGGAGGGCGCCACCTTCGCGCCGCCTGGTGCGCGGCCTTGCGCGTCAGTGTGTGCCCCGCATATGCCCCGGTTGTAGCACAGCGCTGATCTCACTTCTATGTGCGTCTTCAACCTGAAGGCCGTACTGCCCGGTAGCGACCCTACAGCTGGCGCATTCAGCTGCTTGCCAGCATTACAGATACCCGTGGCACCCTCTGTGGGAACACACAGACTCGGAGGCCTGCGCCGGCTGAGGCGGCGCCTGCCGCGCCCGCAGACAGCGAGGCGCGCGCGCGCGAGGGGGCGGCCGCGGGCTTTGACGCCTTTGCGCCCGGCGGCGCGCGCGAGCTGGACCTGGGCCGCCCGGGCGACCGCGCGGTCGCAGAGGTGCGCCGAGCCGCCGACGCTGGTCCAAGACAAGGCATGGAGGCACCGACAGTGCCGCACCGTGCTGGACCGCGGGCGCGCATGGAACATGCGCTGTATCGAGGGGCGCGCACGACACGCTCGTGTCAGAGAGCCTGGGCGGGCACCGTGCCTGGTGCCTGCATGCACAGAGGCATCCTGGTTGGTTGCACGCCATGCTGGCTGAAGCCGCGCAGGCGCTGTGCCGGGCGGCGCGGCGCGGCAGCGGCAGCGAGCTGCGGCGCCTGCGCCTGGGCGAGCGCGCGCTGTCCGGTGGCGTCGTGCGCCTAGATTGGCCGGCCAGGCGCGCCCTTGCCCGCCATGGCTTCCAGCCCGCCGGGCGACCTGCCGGGCGCCACAGGGCGGCGGCGTGAAACCCTCCACTTTGGGTGGAGATGCTTTGGTCTGCACGCTCTAACATAGCCAAGGCAGCCGATCAGTCTGGCCCACTCGAGAGTCGCTAGATACATGCGTGCAGCTGTGCACACGCTGCTGCTACCTGCATCCGTTGCGGCACTTGTGGCAACTGAGCTCCCAGAGCGCACATACATGCAGGCTGCCCACCTGCCTGCAGTCATCGTGCAGGCATGCATGCGGTGGGTCGGGTGTCGCTGGTCTCCGCACAGGCGTGCAGCAGCCACGCACGCCGCATGGCCAGCACCCAGGGCACCCTTCGAGCCTGACCCGCCCCGACCCCGGATGCCGCGGGTGCAGGCTGCCCAAGGCCGGCATGCTGTCACTGGAGTGCACGCTCGCGGCGGAGGCCGGCGCGGGCGCGGCCGAGCTGCATGCGCTCGCGGCCCTGGTGGCCGGCCTCGCCGCGGCGCCCCCCGCGCCCAGCGCGCTGCCGGATGACCTCCATGCGCGCTCGCACTCCGGCGCGCGCGCCGCGGACGCGCCCGCGGGCGGCCCCGCGGACGGCGCGTCATGCAGAGCGCCGCCGCTCGACGCGGAGGCTGCCAGGGACGGCGCCGGCGGCGGCGCGCGGCGGCGCGCGCTCGTCGCGCTCCTCGGCCTGGCGCCGGGCCTGGAGAGCGAGTACGCCATGCAGGACGGGCAGGTCGCGGCGGCCGCGCTGCTGCAGGGCCTCACTCCTGCCCTGACCGCGCCATGGCAGCACACCCTGCGGCGCATCCTGACGCAATAGCACGACGCCCGCCCCTCCCTACTATCAGCTCTGCGCCACATATTAGCCCTGCAGATGCGCGTCACATGGGGCAATAAGCAGCTATAGGGCCCTGGCCGGGAGGAAGCCAAGGCACTGGCACCACTGCTGAAAGCGCCTTGCTCCTCTACACTGATAATAGTAGCTTGCTTCACTTGAAGCTGTGCTCACTGAGCAGTGTGGTAGTTACCTCTGAGTGCAGAGATGACGCTGACAGGTGTGAAGCAGAGATGCGCGGAATCAAATACATTTTCCAGACACAGTTTGTTGCTGCCGGTGCGTTGGTTTTGCATCTTATGCAATGCATAATGACTCATGAGCATGCAGATTCTGCATGCACCTGCCGGGCTGCCAAGCAAGCAAGCCGGAGCATGCAACGCGTCAGCCAGAGTGTGGCTGCCCCGCGCTGGACTCTGCAGGTTCACCTAGTCGGGTGCAATGTCATGCACACGCTCCGTTCTTTGCTATCATGGGCAAGTGCTGAATGCATACAGCGCGATGCTTCCTGGTGGCATGGGTCTGCAATCTCCCATCAGCCACCGGCTGTCTGCAAGTGTTCTCTGGCGCAGGCGCCATGCTGCAACAGCACCCTCAATGCCCAAGATGAAAGCCGGGCCGCCCGCAGTCTGCGGGTCCACCCCAGCGGGCTTCTCATCAGGCCTAGGTTGAGCGACCGCCTAGCGCGCCCGTGCCGGCGCGCCGTCCAGGCGGCGCTTGACGCTCGCGCGCGCCGGCGCGGCGCCGCCCAGCCGCCAGCGGTCGAATGCGGCCACCGACGCGCGCCCCGCGTCGAACAGCACGGCCTCCTCCACGCTCAGCAGCGCGGACAGGCGCGTTGCCTCCGGCCCGGCCTCGCCCGCGAGCGCGCGCATCAGCAGCTCCTGCCGCGCGGCACCAATCGCTTACCCAGCTGCTGCGAGTGCGGCATACGCTCACAGTACCCTGCTTGACTCAGCTGCTGCCACTGCCACGCTTAGCATGCCGGGCTTGGCAGTCCTACGCCCATGCTCAAGCGCTGCCAGGCCCGTCGTTTGGCCTGCTCTATGAGCCAGTGCGCGCCTTGGTAGCACATGTGCAGCCCGCATGCACTCTGTCATGCGTTCAGGATCCTAGATTATACATCGTAGGCAACTTGCCTCGGGAGCTGCTGCGCGGTACTTTGCACTGCGGCTGGCTCTGTCCGCAGGGGCACGCATAGGCAGGCATGCAGAGGCGATCCCCCCACCTTATAGCGCGCGCGGAAGGCCGCCGTAACGAGCTTGCCGAGGCCCTCCATAGGTGCCAGCGCGGCCAGGCGCAGCGCGACCTCGTAGAAGAAGGCGCAGCGCGTGCGCAGGTCCTCCACATGCGCGCCCGCCTGCGCGCGGGCGCGCGCGGTCACTGGGCATGCATGTCAACGCACGCGCTGGTCTGCCAAGCATGGGGAGGCGCCGTCATGCGGCCTCTTGACATGCATGCCCCTGGCAGGCGCCACGCTGAGGCCAGCGGCGGCCCGATGCACGGACCGCACGCACCGTCCCTACAACGACAACCCGGCTGCTCTTCCGGCTGAATGCACAGCCACGAGAGCTCAGGCGGCGGAGCTCCTCAGAAGCAAGCGCGCCAGCGGCGCGCCTGCATCTTGCGCTGCATGCGCTCGTTGTACCAGCGCGGGAGGCCGAGCTGCAGCATGCCCCGCCGCGCCAGCGCCGGCACCAGCCACAGCGGCAGCTCCAGCCTGCTGAACTTGGGCAGGTCCTCCGAGTCGCAGGCCGGGTCCAGCATCCGGCCCACGCCTTGCACGCCGGACAGCGTCGCGCACGTGACCAGCGTCTCCTCTGCGAGGATCGCGCGCACGTCGTAGTACTCCTCCGCGGCGCACGTCATCCCGCGCCGGCGCTGCCGTGGCGCGCGCCGGGGCTGCCAGCCTGGGGCCGCCGCGGCGCAGCCGGCGACTGCGCTGGCACTGCTGGCCCAGGGCCGCGGGCGCTCAGCTGCGCAGGTGCTGCGCGACCAGCGCGAGCAGCTCGTCCAGCCGCTCCGGCGCCAGCCGCGCCTCGCAGTTGGCGATGACCAGGTGCAGCTCTACGAGCGTGGTCGGCCGCAGGTTGAGCAGCTGCAGCGCCTCGGCGCGCGACAGCCCGAGCGCCTTGGCCGCGGCCGCGAACGCCTGCAGCTGCTCGCGCGGTCGCACCGCGCCCTGGTTCTCAAGCAGGTACGTGTACACCTGTTTGGGGCGCGGCTCGGCGTGATTGGCCCCGCCATCTTGTAACACACTTTGCAAACATTGCAAACGAGCGGCAGCGCGCAAGCGCGCCTCGGTCTCTGACGGCAGCGTCTTGCGCTGTGCGCCCTGCCTGCTGCCGGCGCCGCCCTGCTGCAGCACCGCCAGCACCTCGTTGTTGCAGACCAGGCTGACGTTCTCCTCAACAATTTTCATATGTGTGCGCACATGGCTGGCAGTCTCAGCGTGCAGCAGGAGCACAATGAGTGGGGTCAAGCCAGCGGGAGTATTACGGAGAGAGGACTCCAAAGCCGCCTGGCAATGACACTGATGGATTGCTGGGTCTGGCCGGGTCAGCCATCCAAGGGTGCATTCCCAGGCTGCCTGCCTCGACAGGCTCGTCTCCTCGCACTGCCTGGCAGAGCACGTAGGACAAAGCCGTCACTGGACGCGTGTCTACAGCAGCTCAGAGAGGCAGACCAAGCTGGAGCGGAAGGGCAGCATGGAGACGGCCAGCGTCCCGGTCATGGACCTCTGCTCGGAACCAGCCAGCGAGGAACGACCTCCTAAGCGGGTCCGGAGGATGCTGGCTCCACCGGTGGGCTCCTCACCCTGCTGGGCCGCCCCGCAGCCCACACTGCGCGGCCACGGGGCTTGCCGCGCCTCGGTACAGGCCCTGCTGTCCTTGCTGCAGCTCTTGCGCTGTGCTGCGTGGTCAAGTGCTCAGCCCTGGCGCAGCCCTCTCGCCTCTTTGCGGGAGCACGCGCGGCAGAGCGCGCAGCGGCACACGCCTGTCCCGAGTTGCGCGCGGTGCATAGCGAGCCGTGGCCTGTTCTGCTGGTCTGGGTCTATATATATAAGGGTTCTGTGAGGCGCCTGCTCCTGCGCTCGCCGGACTTCTGTGTTCCTGTGTCATGGGTGTCGGGGAGGGTTGCTGTCCTGGGAGCTGGACATGTCGGCAGGCTTGCGCCGCGCCAGGGCTCTCGTTGAAGCATGCCCAACGCCTCCTGCTGCGCGCGCGCAGGTTGAGCAACCCGAAGGTGAAGTGATCGACCTGAGTGCCATCCCCTCGCCGCGTGCCTCGGGTGCGGCAGCGCTGCTTCCGTCCTTGCTTGGTATCGCTCTGCCAGTAAGCAGGTGCTTGGCGCTTGCTTGCTGGCCTTCCGGCCAGCCAGGGGTGCCACAAGGAGGAGTGCCCTTGAGCCTCTGGGCATGCTTCGTCACATACAGCTCTTCTGTGCAAGTGTGGTGACCCTGTTGTGCATGTGTGGTGAGCACTTTCATTGGCGTTGGATTGTTGCTGCTGCAACAGTCTTTGCCTCAGCATGGCTTGCGCGCCGTGTTTGGCCGTGCTGTGTGGCATTGCGGCGCAAGCAGCTCGGCGTGCTGGTCTGCTGCTTTGCAGGGAGAACCTGACGAGCTGAAGGGCAGTGTCGCTGAGCCAAAGCGTATCAGTGTTGTGTCGGCCATGGGCTCAACTTGGTGTGCGCACGACGCGGCCGGCAGACGCGGGCACTGGAGGCGCCTGCGAGCGCGCGTGCCGCGCGAGCGACAGCCCGCGGCTGCTGTGGGGCGAGCTGGAGGCTGATGGGCCGTCGCCCTGGCGCCGCGGGCTGGACGCGCGCGCGTCTGCGAGGGATGGGTCGCTGGGGGGCCTGCCGGGCAGCCCCCCGCCCTGGCAGCAGGAGGCGGAGGCGGATGGGCCGCTGCGCTGGCGCCAGTCGCGCCGGCGCTCGCAGCCGGGGCGCGCGGCAGGCTCGCCGCCGCCGCCGCCGCCGCTGCTGCCGCCGCTGCAGGCGCCCTCTGCGCGCCCCCGGTGGGTGGCCCTCGCCAAGGGCGCGGTGTCGGTGTCCGGACAAGCTTTGAGTGCTGGCGTGACACGCCTAGTGACCAGACCTCGTTGCTGTTATGCAGCTGTTCTGTAAGTCATCACACGCGTGCCGTGCTCATAGGGTGGTGACCCCGAATGGAAGCAGTTTATTGACCAGCGACTTGAGCGTGTGGCAAGGCTGCTGTGTCTGCAAAAGTGCGCCCACTTGCACTTTTGGCAGGCGGGTTCATAAAACAGAATTCTGTGCTCGCAGGGCGCGGCCAGTGGCTGCTGCGGACGGGCACGCAGCGCTGCGGCGCGCAGTGGCGCAGGCAGCCGCAGGGCCGAGCAGCGGAGGCGACGCTGCTCGCGAGAGCCTGGGCGCAAGGCTGGCGCGACGCCTGCAGGCACGCCGTGCCCGCACTGCCACTGGAGCACTTTACTTATCAGGTTGTACACTAGAGGGAGTGCCCTGCCGGAGCATGCAGTTTGCTTAGAAGGCAGGGTGTCGCACGGTTTCAGGCAGCCATGGCGCTGCGGGTGGTGTTGTGCCTGAGCCCCCGACGTCGCGCAGGCGCGCGAGGTCGGGGAGTCGCAGGAGGTTGCGATGCTGCGGCAGATGCAGGAGCACGAAGATGCGATGGCCGCACAAGTCGTTGCGTCAGAGCTGCAGTGCGCTCCTGGCTGGGCGTGCTGGCCGCACGTCTGCGGCTCGTGTCTTTGCACTGTCAAAGCCAACCTGCCAGCCGATCCTGCCAAACAGTCCCTGGTGCTCATTATCATGGAGCTTGCGCGTGTGGCGTCACAGGGGTGGGTCAGTGCTGTAGTGGCGGGCCAGTGTCGACACGCTCTGAGGGCGTCTGTCGCCCGCCAGGCGCGAGGAGGAGGACACGGAGCTCGCGCGGCGCATGGAGGAGCTGGAGGCGCTGGAGCGCGCGGCGGCCTGGGACGCGCCGGCAGGGCCCTGGGCGGGGGGCCCGGGGCCCTGGGGCCCGCCGCCCGGCGCCCGCTGGCGCGGCGAGCCGCGCGGCGGCGACCCCGGCGGCGCAGGCGGCCGGCCCCGCCTGCCCGCGCGCCGCCGCGCGTGGGGCCCCGGCGCGCTCGCCGAGGCGATGATGGGCATGCTGGCCGAGGACGGGCCGCTGTCAGGCGCGCGCACGCTGCCGTGCCCGCGCCATGCATGCCGGTCACTGCTTGCGGGTCGCTGCAGCCGCCGCAGCCGCAGCAATGGTCGCTGTCGGCTGCAGTGCTGTCAAGGTGAGCCATGCGTGAGGCTGGGAGCTGGAACCCTGTTTCTTGGCTGCCACAGTGTGCCCTGTTTCTTGGCTGGCACAATGCATGGCAGGGCTGGGCTGTGCAGGTGTGCCTGTCATGCAGGCAGGGGCTTGCCAGGCTGCTGATCAATGAGCTGTGGCCCGGAGTTGGGCTTACCCGCGGTCGCTGCGCAGGCATGCGCTTTGTGCCGGGCGAGCGCGGGCCGCACAGCGCCGGGGGGCATCTGGCGGCGGTGCGCGAGGCGTTTGCGGGCATGAGCGCGGGGCGGCTGCCGCCGCAGCTGCTCTTCAGCGACCGCGACTTTACCGAGGCGGACTATGAGATGCTGCTTGCGCTCGACGAGGGCGTGGAGAACCGGCGCGGTGCGCCCAGCTGTGGGGCGCAGGTTGTGCGGACGTGAGTCTGTGGCTGGGCGGTATGGACGCTGCCGCGCATAGAGCGCTGGACCTGTGCTGGACCTGTGCTGCTAATCCAATGCAGGGCTGAAAGTGCACAGTGTCACACTGTATGCGTCGACAGGCGGGCGCGACACCAGGAAGGGCGTGGGTGGTGACACCGACAATTGACTGCCAGGAGCACGGCCGTGCAGGGGCAACCGCGGACGCAATTGACAACATCCCGACGGTGGTGGTGGGCGCGGCGGGCCCGTCAGTGGCGGAGGGCGACGCGCGGTGCCCCATCTGCCTGGAGGTGCGTGATGCGTGTGGCGCACTGGCGCCTGGATCAGTAGAGGGGTTCTGGGACTCATGCATTTGTCGGCGTCGCGGTGCCGTGCGCGCATGGGAGCTATCTGCACACGTGCCGCATCTGCCTCCATGCGCGGATTGGGGCAGTAGCGCATGACCGCTCAGTGGTGCGTCGACTGACTCTGCCGTCTGCGGTTCCTTGTGGCGGGCGTCTGTGAGCAAGACTGCCCGTGTCGCGGTGCGCGGCGCGGCGTGCACACCGCGCACGCCCTGGGTCATGACGAGCCGCCCGCCGAGCCGCTGCGCGCGCGCGCGCCGGCGCTGGTGGCGGGCGCAGTGCTGCGCCGGCTGCCGTGCGGGCACGCCAGCTTCCACCGCGCCTGCATCGACAAGTGGCTCGCGCGCAAGGCCTGCTGCCCGATCTGCCAGCAGCCGCCCACGTGAGGCGAGCGCGCGCGCGCGCGGAGCTGGTCCGCGTTCGGCCGACGGCGAGCGGCTGGCGGGCAAAGCGGCGCGCGCGAGCTGCCTGCCGACACGGCGCATCATTGTGTTGGCATCTGCAACAGGTGCTCTGTGCTTGAGGCTGCCCCGCCCACGTGTGCCGGCTGCAGAAGCCCGGGTCTGGTGGCAGAAGGCCGCCTCGGTCAGAAGCAAAGCTCGGCGGTGAAGGGCCGAGCTCCGCAGTGCACGGCTTCGGGCTTGTACAGCTATTTGGCCAGCGTGGTTGCGTGTGATATCCATTCGCACGAGTGGGAGTGCCTTTGTGCCTTGCTGCTGCCCCACAGCCTGCACACCCATGAGCAGGGTGCACGCTTGCAGCCAGCGGTGAATGCGCCTCAAGACCTTACACCACCCCTGACACAAGAACCTGCTGCAGCTGTGTGTACGTGTGGGGCTGTCAAGGACTGGGTCACGTGGCACCTTGCAATTTGCGTGGTGCAGAGAAGTGTTGGCCGTTGGCAAAGTGCCTTCTTGTTGTGGGTGGCAAGGTAGCGAAGTGGTCGGTGGGCCTGGAGGTGAGTGAGCTGGTGCGCTGCAAGCTGTGTTCGTGTCTGGCTCCGCTTCTTCACTGTCTAGTTGATATACAACCATCCTTGGCACTGAAACTGTCTTCCGAGGGATTACTACCCTGCTGGGGTAATTCTTAACGGAACCTGCACGACAGCGACTCTCTCGACGCTTTGGAGCCATGCGATGTGAGCAGCTGCCGGTATGGATCTGCTACCGCTCGTGTTGCTGGCGACCGTGTCGCTGGCAGGCCTTGGGCACGCCAGTGCCCAGGCGTGGTCGATGCCGGGACTCAACGACCTGCCTGCGCTCCCCGGCATGGCGAAGGACATAATGCACTCCATCACGACCGGTGCGGGCCAGCGCTGGCCCTGCCACCCCGGCGCCGGTGGCTGCTGGCAGTCTCCCGCGCCAGTGGTTGAAGTTGTGTTTCATGATGACGGTTGGGCGGCAAAGCCAGGCTGCACGCGCCACTTCGGTTGCACCAAGGTCTGCCCCAGCTCGGAAGCCGCACTGGCAGTACGTGGCTCGGAACTGCTGGCATGACCTCTGGCTCCCTTTAGCTGCCTGCATAGTAGCAAGGCAGCCTGCTGAAGAGCCCACAAGCTGGCAAGCTCCCTTCAGACCACCAGAGGTGTTGGCAAAAACTGTATGGCGTGCGTTTGTGCCGGGAGCTCGCGGCGCAGTGCCGAGCACTTTGGTGGCGGGCGCTTGATAGCTTTGATTACCAGATGCTTTCAGCTTGGAGCGCAAACTTCAGGATAGCAGTTGCAGTGAGGCCACCACGGCAGGAAAACTGCTCTGCGGTAGGCGAGGGAGGCTGCGGAGGCGGCCGCACTGCGCAACCAGCCCTGCACGGGAATGTTGTACACCTTCCTTCAGGCCCGTCACTCGCGCCTTGCAAGCCCGTGTGTGGCTGCGCCGCGACTGCAGGCACACCAGCGGGGAAGTTTGAGTCGATGGCGGCGGGGCGGGGCATGGTGCGCGTGGACCCCTTCAACTGCGCGTCGCCGGCCGTGCCCAGCCCGCTCACCTACTGGAACATCGACCTGGGCCAGACATACCAGCTGCGCGGCGTGGTGCTGCGCGCGATGGCCGTGCCGGGCACCGGTGCGCGCCACCTGTGCTTCGAGCTGGCGTGCTTCTTTTCACCCGCCATCCGACGCTGCCTGGTGCATACGTCAAGCTCTGCAGTCGAGGAGCGCTGCTCTTTGTGTGTATCAATGGGCCCAGGCACCTGCTCCTATGGATACAGTGCTCCCGGGCCACTCACTACCCGGGTCAGTGCCTCAAGTGCCTATCGTTGGAGATGGAGTGCGGCTGCCGACACGCGCGTCGTTCGCGCAGGCGCAAAGATTGAGGTGCGCGCGGCGCGCACGACCGCGGAGCTGTCGGTGTACGCAGGCGGCAACCCGATATGCACAGCAGTGCTGCTGACCGTGTCGCGCCTGAACCAACCGATTAACTGCACGCGGATAATGGCCGCGCGCTTCATCACCGTGTCATCCACCGACGGCGCCGCGCTGCCCGTGTGCGCGCTCGATGCGCTCGTGGACGACCCGCCGGCCGCGCCGCCGCCGGCCGCGCCGCCGGCGGCGCCGCCGGCCCCGGCCGATGCAGACGCGGCGCCCGCGCCCGCGCCAGACGCATCGTCAGACAGCCCGGCACCTCCGGCGGGCACCGGGGGCGGGTCTGGGGGCGGCCGCGGCGGTGACAGCAACGCGCCGCAGTCGGGCGGCCAAGCGCACGGTGGGGCAGCGCCGCAGTGGGGGAGCCATGGCGGGGGAGCCCCGCCGGCCATGCCGTGGGGCGGCGGGCAGGGGGCGGCGGGCGCCTCGGCGGGGAGCGACCAGGGCGCAGCCGTGAGGCCGCCGGCGTGGCGGCCGTCCGCCTCGGCGCGCGTGCGGCCACTCGCACCAGCGGAAGTCGCTGTGATGTTTGGCGCGGCAACGAGCTCTGCAGGGGGCGACGGCGGCAGCAGCGGCGGCAGCGGCGGCGGCGGCGACGATGCGTCGGTTGCGTCGCTGCGCTCCGGCCTCGCTCCACGCGCGGCGCCGCCCAGTGGTGCGCAGCCGTCTCCTGTGTGGCTGGCATGCACATGCAGAGCACACATGGCCTGTGGATCTCATGCGGTCGTGTATGCACTAATAAGACGCGAGTTGTCTAGACAAGACGGCGTGCAATGCATCATGCTGGCAGACATGTCGCACACAAGCCAGGGGCGCCATGTGCTTGCATGGCATACCACTGGAGACACGGCTGACAGTGGTCGGTCTGCCCGCGCGCAGGCGCAGCAGGCATGCCTCCCGCGGGTCTTGTGGCTGGTGTGTGCCTCGCCACGTTCATCGGCTCGGTGCTGCTCACCGCAGCGCTGCTGTGGGCGGCCATCACTGGGCGCCTGGGCGAGCGCGCCTCCCACTTCTGCTCGCCCCTGGCCAGGAGAGAGCAGGCGAGGAGAGAGCAGGCGAGGAGAGAGGAGGCGGACGCTGCCGCATGCACTTAGACACCTAAAACTTTGTGCACAAAACTGCCTCTGTGTGTCTGCGTCCCGTCCCAGCACTGACCGGGGTGTTTGTCTTTCGCATGTTGCTTTGCGTAAAATTATGTGGTCAAGCAAACGTTAAGTGTCTGATAATACCAGTCAGCGAAGTGTCTGTCAAAGGGCTGTCAAGTAGCAGGTGCATTCATAGTTGCCTTCAAATCACCATGGCATGTAACGTGTGTGCCTTGCTACCCTATTCTGTGCTTGCAACTCTTGTAGAGCGTGGAGGCTTACTCGCTCGATGAAGCTTTGAAGTCTACTTCCTGTACTCCACAGTCTCGAAACAAGTGTGAGCCATCTTTCAGTATGGTGCAGTAAGTGCAGTTGCAGCGTGGAGGCTTGCAACACTGTCTTAGCTCACGTGTGAAGGAGGGCAGAGTGGCAAAGCAACGATGTTGAAGTCACTGGAACTGTCTGCCAGACTTGCAGTAACAGGCAGTGGAGCAGCCCGGCAATCACCATGCATGCATGCACCACTTCGACGGTGCATATGCTTTGCCAGCAGCATCCTGCGGTCTACAGGTAGAGGCCCTGTGTGTATAGATAGAAGCTTTATCAGCTGAAGCGTATCTGTACTTATTACACAAACTTCTGCTGTGTCAGGCACAAAGAAGAGGAGAGGAGGCGCAAGCAGGGGCAGCGCAGGTCCTGCATCCTGCGCTGCCACTGCGTCAGGATACTCTGCAGCTGCGTTTACAGGTGCAAACCTGTGCACGGACACGTAGGCTGCGTGCCTGGGACGCTGCTTGGTGTTGGAGCACTGAAACGACCACCTTTGCTTTCCTGATCCGCAGGGCACGCGGCCGGCAAGGGGCCCCGTGTCTGCATCCTAGGCGGCGGTTTCGGCGGGCTGTACACAGCAGTGCGCTTGGAGAGCCTGCTGTGGCCGCCGGGCTCAAAGCCACAGGTGTGCGGCGAGGAGTGGCTGTTGTCAACAACCGCTAGCCTGCACTCACAACCAAGCCTGCACATGCTGGGTGGCAGGTGACGCTGATCGACCAAAGCGAGCGCTTTGTGTTCAAGCCGCTGCTGTATGAGCTGGTGAACGGCGCGGCGTCGCCAGAGGAGGTCGCGCCGCCGTTTATGCAGCTGCTGTCGCCCTACTCCGTCAACTTTGTCCAGGTGCTGGGCCTGGCACTCAGTTGCACCATGGTGTCTGCAGCCTTCCACTGCCTGCCGTGCGGCACGCCAACAGCGGCGCGTCGGCAGCGGCTGTCACTCTGCTCGCCCCCGCTTGTTGGGAGGCTACTGCCGTTTGCAAATTAGGTTTAACAAAGAATTCCGCCAACGCGCACATACAACTTTCAGGGAAGCGTAAGCGCTGTGGAGGAGGAGGCGCCCTCACAGACCAACGGCGCTCCGAGTGGTGCGCACCTGCTCGCAGAAGGCTGCATTCCAGTCACGCCTGTACGCACCTATACAATGCATACCTGCTACCTGCCTTTTCATGCGTTAGCGTGTTCCCTCATACAGATTGGCATTGACCTGGAGATCACGGGCGTGTGTACGCTGGCTGCTCGAGTGCACTGCAGTGGCTCGCTTGCGCGTGTTTGCGCCTGTCCCGCGGCACGCACAAGCAGCCCTCTGCGCCTGTGAGCGGAGCGGCGGTGCAAAGGACGCTTGCTTGCGTTGTTAGGTTCATGTATGGACATCCATGCTGTGTGTAGGCGGCCGGGTGGTGCTGGCGGATGGGGGCGCCGTGGAGTACGACTGGTTGGTCCTGGCGCTGGGCTCGCGCACTGCCACGTTCGGCATTCCGGGCGTGCGCGAGCTGGCGCTGCCGTTCTGCACGTTTGACGATGCGCAGCGGGTGCGGCGGCTGGGGCGAGCAGCCTTGTGCAGGAACTTGGCAAACCTTGCCTGGGGCAGGCAAAGAGGAGGCGTAACATTGCCTGACTTTCGACGTTGACGAGCATGCATGCAATCAACAGAGTGGTCGTGACGGGCACAGCATTGGCCTTGCGACGACCTGCCCGGTGGGCAGGTCGTCGCATGCGGTCGATGGACGCAGGCCGTGCGCGTGAAGGGCGTGCTGCTGCCAGGCGGAGCCTCACCACAAGCGCTGAGCGCTGGGCGAAACCCCTTCCGTGGCCGCCCCGCCTCAGCCACGGCCCTGCTGCCCGGCAGGTCATCCAGCGCGTGGAGGCGCTGGAGGCGGCGGGCGCGGTGCCGGACATCGTGGTGGTGGGCGCGGGCTACGCGGGCGTGGAGCTCGCGGCCAGCCTGACTGACCGCTTCGGCGGCGCCGCGCGGGTGAAGATCGTGGCCGCAGGTGCGCGGCGATGCTGTGCATGGGTTGTGCCCTGCAGTGCAGCAGAGCATCAGCGCGACGTATGGCATGCGACGCTCACACAGTGCGCCGCGTTGGTGATGCAAGTATGGCTCTGGCTGTTTTGGCCCTGTTGCATGCTTGCGTGCTGAGGGGCAGGTGGTGAGCAAGATGGTATATGTGCCCGCGGTGACTTAGGGCCGGAAGCGTAGCGGTGCGGTGCTATGCCGGCGCATGCGCCGCTCTGCCAGCTTCTGGCAGCCGATCTGTCATGACCCACTACAGCACGCTCACAGGCTGCAATGCTCAGCCTTCGGTGCATGGCACAAATTGTAAGCGCGCCTGTGGGGCCGCGGCTGCGCGCGCAGGCGAGGACATGCTGGACGGCGCGCCGGCGGGCCAGCGTGAGGCGGCGCGACGCGCGCTGCAGGCCAAGCGCGTGGAGCTGGTCACGGGCGCGCTGGTGTCCGGCGTAGAGCGCTTGGACGCCCGCGCCGCGCCGGGGCCGCCTGACGCCGGTCCGGACGCGGGGCGCCGCCTGGTGCACCTGAAGGCCAGCAGCCGCGCCGGCCATGAGGTGCGCCCCGCTGGGCTGCTGCCAGTCATTGGTGTGAACAGGACGCTGGTCAGCAGACTGAAATTGCAAAAACAAGTGTGTAACTTTGTAGAAGTGGTAGACAGGGCTGGCGCACGGGCGCCCAGTGCGCAGCCGGGTGCGCACGAGCGCAGTGCAGCTTTAACCCAAACCCTGATCTCACCCTATCCGCACTGCAGGCGCGGCAGCCGGCGCTGGAGGCGGACCTGGTGCTGTGGACCGCCGGAGGCGCGCCGGCCACAAGCAGCGAGAACGCCAGCGACGCGGGCACCGTGAAGCGCGGGCGACTGGCGCTGCCCTTCCCCGCGGACGGCAAGGGCGCCATCGAAACCGATGCGATGCTGCGCGTGGCGCGACCCCTGGCCAGTCCTGGTTGCAACCATGCCCATCACAGCATGCCCCAACTGCCTGTCATACATGTAGGCCTTCTTACACTCTGTTGTAACCAATTCCAGTTGTACACATTTTGCTCCGACAGAAGCATCCAATGCATGTCCGCTCCTGCACGCGCGTGCTCACGTATGGTATGACTAACACGTATAACACATCAATTGATGCGCAGGTGAACCACGAGCGCGTGTTTGCGCTCGGCGACGTGGCCGGCCCAGCCGCTGTGCAGGGGCCTGAGGCTGCCGGCGCTGCATTCCCCAACACTGCACAGGTGCGCTGCTGCGCGGCTTGGAGGGCGACGCTCTGCCTTGGCACACATGAAGGACACTTGCTGTTGCCATGTGTATGAACCATGTGGGTCGACCACTCGCGTCTTGTTGACTTAAATGGCATGTGCTGGGTGCAAAGTGTGCCAGGATGGTGTGGACCAGACCTACTGGTCAGTATGTGGGCGCTGCGAATCCCCGCCTGTTTCTGGCGTCAGGAGCGCTGGTGGCCTGCGCGGTAAGTACTGAAGCTCGCAGCGAGCGGCAGCAGTCCAGGGGCGGCTCGGAGAGTGCGGGCTGTGCTGCCGCCCAGCGGCGTGTGCCTCGCGGGTGACGCACGGGCGGCTCGGGTGCCAGCCTGCCTGCGTGGGCCTGCCGTGCTGGGCACGAGGGCGAGGGCACCGGGTCCGCGCACAGGTGGCCTCACAGCATGGGGACTACACTGCTTGAATTGTGTGGGCGGCCACCGACTGGCGGCCGCTGCTGCGCGCAGGTGGCGTTCCAGCAGGCCGACTACGTGGCCTGGAACCTGTGGGCGGCCATCAACCGGCGGCCGCTGCTGCGCTTCCAGTACCAGCACCTGGGCGACATGATGTCGCTGGGCCGGCGCGACGGCGCGGTCGCGCTGCCGTTCGCGCCGCCCGCGCCGCTGGCCGCCGCGCTGCAGCGCAGCCCGCTGCTGCCGCTGCTCAGCGCCGCCGGCATCCGGCGCGCCGCCCCTGCTGGTCGCCGCGCCGCCCTGTGACCAGCGCGCGCGGCTGCCTGCTGCATTGCGGAGCGGCCCGCTTGCTGCTGCTGAACCGTGCCGCATGCAGTGTCAAGCACTGTCATGCGGATGGTGCTGTGATGGTTCTGAGCAGTCCCCCTGCAATGTCATGTTGTGAGCGAGGTGCCAAAGTGAAGGAGTGATTCAAGGTGGCACTGGCAAATGCGTCACGACCACTGCCAGACACTGACACTTGCTTGCACCTGCACAACGACTACTCGTGTGAGTTTGTCACAGCAAGGACGGTGCGGCGTGCAGGCTGGGCGAGGCAGGCACGCCCGGCGTGACCTTGGAGGGGCCGCTGGCGGGCGTGCTGCGACGCGCCGCCTACCTGTATCGGCAGCCCACCGACCAGGCATGCGCCTTATGTTTCATGCACTTGCCCTCGCCTTTCACACTCCCTGTGAGTACCCAGCGTATCTTGATGACTTTGAGCAGCCTTTGTTGTAAAAAGGGAGGCTGGAACACCGTCATGCGCAAGCGCGGCGTGCGTGCCTGAGTGCGCGCATGCAGCGTGCAGTGCTGAAACGTGGTAAATGACATGCAGCTACAACCTGTGTGCGGGCACCGCATGCAGAGACCACTCACGCTTGTGTGGTGTGCGGGGTGCACAGATGCGGCTGCAGGTGGGCACGTCGTGGCTGCAGCAGGCAGTCGCGGCAGGGCAGTCAGCGGCGCAGCGTATGGCAACCCGCCAGCGGCCTTAGGAATAAAGCCAGGAGTGTGTGGGGGGTTGGCGGGCTGCTATCTTTGCCGAGTCGTGCATAATGCATGCCTTTCATGAGCAAACGCATGTCCGAGCGCCGGTAGTGTACAAGCGTGTTAGTAGCCTGCATGTCCACCAAGAGTCGCGCCACCCCGTGTTACTTGTCATGCCTGTATATCATTGTCAATTCCTTGCAGGCATGCGCAGCAGTGGCCAATACCCTGCCAGGATGGACAGAGGGTAGCTGTCGGCTGTGATGAGGTTGAAGGCCCCGCGTGAGCACGGTCAGCGTGTCTTGAACAGTAGACTGCGGACTGCAAGCCGCACCAAGGCCACACAGCCGAACAGTTATGCACGCTAGTTGGCTGGCGGCACCCCAGCCAACGTGCGTGTTGCTGAAGCCATCGTCACAGTGCGTTCTGCACTAAGCCAGTTGCAATTTGCTTGCATGTATGTGTCACTGCATTGCAAGCGGTAACCAAAGTGCGTGCTCTGCAGGGCGTGCTTTTGGAGGCAGCGTGCCGCTTGGAGCTTGGCTGCCACGCCGAGCACTTCTGGGAGGCAGGCAGCGCAAGCCAGTGCGTCTGGGAGTGCTTCACAGATAAAGCCGGCATACAACAAGTACAAGTGCGTGCATCCTGCGGTTGCTTCTGCGCCAACAAGGTTGCTGGCGGAGCTGCTTAAACGGCAGGCGCACGAGCTGTGCGTGCACGCGCAGGAGCGCCAGTGATGTGCAAAAAGAGTACTTGCGGCAGTGGAAGGAGGTTACTGCCCGCGATGGCACCATACAGCCGCAGACCGTCCTGTCCACGCTGTGGTACCTTCCGGTGTGGTTCAAGTACACCTGCATACCATACATCCTGCGCTACATGCTCTACTGCGTCTGGGTCGTCGTAAAGGCCGCCTACTTCCGCTTGCACAAAGCGCTGGTCATCCAGGGTGCGGGCAGTCTTGTTCCCGACCAAATCGGCTTGCATATTTGGTTTGCGCGGCACTGTCAGGCGCAGCTCGCTGTCTGAAGCATCCCAGCACGCCAAAGGCGAGAGGTCTGGCGGAGAGTTTTGCAGAGCGCCGGGACCGTCACCCTTCTCGCCTTGCAGCTGTAAGGCAGCCGCACAGCCACGCCAGCACCAGCAGACCGCATAAAGCGTTGTTCGGTTGGCCTGCTGCCTCTGTGACGCAAACCCAGCAACAAGGCCGCCACCGCAGAACCGACGCCAGCAGCACGCGCTCATGTGTGTCACAGCCTGCTGCATCTGTGGCTGCGTCGCTGCGGTGACTGTCAGCTTCTCGCGTGTGACACCTCGCCGGTGACATGGCTGTGCTGGGCGCGCAAGGCTGCAAGCTGGACGCGTGGCTGGCGGAGCGGGGCGGCCAGCAGGCGCGCTTCTCGCGGCGGCAGGCCCTGGAGCGGTACCACTTCAAGGCCGGGCGCTTGAGCACAGTCGTATACCGTGTCAGGCTCCTCTTGGGGGCACAGGCGCGTACCTGGCTCGTGCTGTGCAATGGGTTTGAGGGCCTGTTTGTTGCCATGGTGCGGCTTTGTTTACAGCTGATCCTGCTGCAAGCCTGCCTGACATGGTGCTCTGTGGCGTATGGCCCTAAGGATGTTTGCATGCTGACTGCATGCAGCTGTGCTGGCGTGGGTTCGCAGGCTGTATGAGTGACTTGTACGAGCTTCCTTGCTGCAGCGCCGAGTGCCGCTTTGGCTCACTTCCACAGCTCCACAGTTGCTCGGAGTGTATGCTGGCGGCGCACAAGTCAACGCAGGAACATAGCAGGGGCCTGCTATCTGCATGCCGATTTGCATGTGCCAATGCAAACACTGAGGCAGAAAATGTTGTCTGAACTGGCATAATGACTTTGCTGCGCGTCTGTTAGTGCATGCTGGTTTGTGAATGAGGACACGGATGGGTGTTGTAACAGGTTCACTTGTGCATGCCCAAGATGCCAATTGCTAACACCAACTTGTCCAGGACATTATGGTGCCTGTGATCCTGACTCCAGCGTGCAGGTGCGCACCTCAAGTTTCTGGCTGTGCACGCAGCCAGCCTCCTGTGGATGTCTTTACAATTGCTTGTCTCAGTCTTTGAGACATGTCTGTGTGCTGTTTTCAACCTGTTTGGTTGTGGTCTTGACAAGTCGCCGCTCATTGCTGCCCCTTGCTGCAAGACATGGACGCCGCGCTGTCCGGCTACCAGCTGGCCGGGACAAGGCCCTGTGTTCCAATAAGGTGTACCTTGTACGCGTCGTTTCGCTCCGTGCGCCCCGCCGAAGGTGACCCCGCCGCAGGCGCCTCGCGCCTTCATAAGGTCTCAGGGTTAGTAGTAAGCATGGTTGGGGATCTCATGCATTTATGTTGAGTGCAGCGCTCCCAGTGTCCACTCGTACCAAATGCTCATGTGTGCTAGTTCAGGCAAGGCAGCGTCAGTCAGGCGAGCAGCTCCCGGTGACGACAAATTTAGTAGACAGAGGTGCAGTCGGGTGTGCGGGCCATGGACTGCCCCTGGCGCGGTGCCAGCTGAGGCGATCCACCTGCCGCCCCCGCCTGCACGCTCACAGCTGCTGACCAATAGGCGAAGCTGAGGGAGCATTTGCGCCGCCCACTCCTGCTGCGCCTGCACATGCCGAGCTGGCAATTCAGCGTCCTCGCGCCAGGCACACGTCACCTGGCGGTACAGAGGGTGGGGCGCGGCAGACTGAGATGTTACCAGAGTTTTGGGCGCTGAGTGCACAAGTTTGTCTGTGTATCAGAGCCAGGATTGCCTGTCTGTTCACCTCCGACGTTGAGCCTGGCGCCTGGGAGCAGGTGCGCGTGCACAGCACGGGCGTTGATAGCGCTGGAGCATCTTCAACTTCGCCGCGGTGGTCGCGCTGCCTGGCGTGCGCGGGGGGCCTTCGACCGGCAGCACAGCTGTGCCCAAAGCCCGCGGTGCCAGAGGCGCGCGGCGGCGGCGCCAGACACCACAGTGGCGTCATACCGTGCCGGCTATGAACTGCCGAGGGTGCGCACCGTGCGCCTGCGGCCGCTGCAGCCGTCAATGGTGGCACTGCTGGGCGTCTGCTGGTAGCAGACGCATTCGCCAGGCCGAGCATGCCCCTGGCAAGTGGCCGGTGAATGTTCAGCATGCTGCTTGTGGCTGCGTGTTGAGGCAGCACCGGACGCCTTGGTGGGTTGTTGCTGCCCGCTGGCAGGCAAATTTCCGGTTCTGCTGGTGCCTCGCTTCACTGCCGAATGGGCCTTGCATGCAAAGCTTGTAGCTGCGTGCTGTGCTATGCTGCCCGTGCCAAACTAGCAGCCACATGCCTGGCCCTTGTGCGCCTCATCGTGCGCCTCACATACCTTGACGGGCAGGCTCGCCAAGGCTGTGCAAAGGCATCGGTCGGCTGCCCCATGTAGGTTGCAGCACTGTCGGCGCGCCTGCGCATGTCCTCTGCTGTGTGGGCGGGGCAGACATCATTATTATTGGTAGACAGTTAAATGCTGCGGCCCAATTTGTCGCTGTATATCCTCGTTTTCAAGGGGGCTTCCTGCAAGGCAACCTTGCCTGCGCCCGCCGCGCTCTCATGTGCACACAGTGCTTAGCAGCCACCGGCGCAAACAGCCACTGTGCTCAAAGCACAGTGGCGTTTCACGCACGGGCGCTGATCGTCTGTGCAGTTGCAGATCTGCACTTGCACAGAGTGACAACATGACGGTGCAGGCTTGCAATCTGTGATGTTGAAAGTGTTGTGCACACAGCTGCCACGCGTGGCTGTTTCCGGTCAAGGTGTTGAGCTAGGTGTTTGGCTCTTGCACTAGTCCTGCTGTACAATTCATTCCTGTGTGTCGCAGCATGTTGTGATCGACGCCAGGCAAGCTCACCGTCAGCGCACAAGGACCGAAGGCCTGTATGCTTACAACAATTCTGGGAACTAGGCGGTGCCCAGTAACGCTGTGCAACCCTGTCGAGGAAGACTTGCTTGTGATTTGGCTCTTGCTAGGCTAGGCTAGGCTAGGAACTAGAACGGAGCGGGCCAACATGGCGGGCGTCTGGCGGGCAGGGCAGCACATGCGCAGATGGAATTGTCTCGCTTCGCTGCACTGCTGTGCTTCTCTGCGCTCGCTTGCTCAGGTGCGCCCAGGGCACACTGTACTGCGTTCCATGCCTGTGACAGAGCAAGCGCCCTTCTCTTGGCAAAATGGAGAGTACGCATATGCAGGCAGTGTGCGTGCTTGCCCGCACAGGGCATGCCCCTCTCCAGCTCCGCCGACGCACCGCGCTCGGTGCGCGCAGGCCAGCACGCTGGTGCTTGCGGAGCATAAGGACGCGCGCCTGGCGCCCGCCGCGCTGAGCGCCGTGACTGCCGCAACGCAGCTGGGCGCGCCGGTGACCCTGCTCGTGACCGGGCAGGGCCTGGACGCTATCGCGCAGAGCGCACGCGGCGTTCTTGGCGTCATGCAGGCCTGCCCTTTTGCCACTCGTGCATCATGTCTTTTCAAGCCTGTCAGGAGCATGGACGCACACAGTCTGCCCAATACCTGCACCCCAACACCCGACCATCCCACTGTGGCCTGTGCCGCCGTAGTGAGACGGGGCAGTAGGCCAGGAGCTGCGCAAACCAGAGACTTCATACCACAAAGCCTTTCAGTACGCAGTTGCTGGAGACGGGGCCTTCAATATGCAGTGCACCTGTGGCACAGAAGGGCCAGGCGAGGGGCGACGTCGATCCCCCGCGCTCTAACAGAGCTGCGCGAGGCGAGCGCGGTCAAGCAGCCGTGAGCAGCAGGCGCGAGCGCAGGTGCTGGTGGCGGACGACGCCAGCCTTGCGCACAACCTGGCCGAGCCTGCGGCCGCGCTGCTGGCGGACGTGCAGCGGAGGCGCGCCATGCGGCTGGCGCCGCACAGCTGTGACACGCCGTGCTGTGTCACGGGCATGGAACTTGTTGTCACAGAGCACTGGAGTCTGGTGGGGCGGGCTTCGCCGTGCTCACCCGCAAGCACGCATGTGATGAAATGGATGAGAGACGAGCACGACACCTGAAACAGAGCATTTTAGTCACATGGCAGTGTGGCAGCTCGTGCTGCCGTGATGCTCGGAAGCTTGCTGCCATGTGGCGTGCCCGCCAGGCGGGAGCCCGGTGCTGAGCGCCCCGCGCAGCCTCCCGCGCATGCTTGCGCCTAGAAGCGGCTTCGGGCGCACTTTGTTGAATGCATCTGGCACTCATTCACTCGCGTCATCAGGCGCTGTGCCCTAACGCGGCGGCACGCAGGCGCGGCTTCACGCACGTGCTCGCGCCGTCCAGCAGCTTCGGGCGCGACGTGCTGCCGCGCGCCGCCGCGCTGCTGGACGCGCAGCCGGCCAGCGACGTGGTGGCGCTGGTCGACGCGGAAACCGTCGTGCGCCCGTTCTACGCCGGCAACGTGCTGCAGACCGTGCGCTTTGCGGCGGACGGGCCGCGCATGCTCACGGCGCGCCCCGGGCGCGCCCCACTGGAACAGGGCTGCATGACAGTGGCTGCGGCAGGGGCGCTCCCTGCGCGCCGCCAGTAGCTGCTGTGCTGACCGCGCAAGGCCGCGCAAGGTCGCAGAGGGTGTTGAGGTTACAAGTCGTGGGGCCGTTTTAGCTCGATCCTTTTCAGGGCTTTCTGGCAACACGCGGTGCAGAACCTACAAGCCTGAGGGTGGCACCACCGGGCACCACCGGGCATCCCCTAGCTAGCTCTCTGCTGCTTCTGAGCAAGCAGCTGCCAGACAGCGGCGCATGGTGCTGACTGCATGGTGAGCCAGGGTAAGCTGCGGCGTCAGGTGCGGCCAACGGCGTTCGCGGCGGCTGCCGTTGGCGGCGGCGCCGCTGCGCCGGTCGAGGCTGTCTCGGCTGAGGAGTTGGGAGCAGCACAGGCGCGCCTGGGCCGCACCCCCCCCCCCCCAAAGCCCTGCTTGTAGTGTCCGGCCTCTCGGCGTCATGCTCTGACGTATGCTGATGTCATGCTCTACCTCCCAGAGTGCGGCCTTCGCGCACAGCCCTGCGGGTGCCAAAGCCGCCAGCGGCCGGGCCGCAGGCCGTCATCCAGTGGGCCGCATGTTCCGAGCTGTACTCACTGTGTCACGCAGTGGGCTGACCTGCACGTGCGGGCAGGCGCAGCACGGCGTGAGCGCAAAGGCGGAGTGGGTGGGCGAGGAGCTGAGCCACAGCGAGCGCCCCGACCTGGGCGCCGCCAAGGTCGTGGTCGCAGGTCCGGCGCCCCGCCAATTTCTGGGCCCGCCAGCTTGCGCAGGATTTGCTGCTGGCCCCGCGCTGCCGCCTCCCCGCGCGCAGCCAGCACTGCATGCTGCGTTGCTGCAAGGGCATGCCGCGGCCAGGCGAGGCGCAGGGCCGGTGGCGGCGCGCACGGCGGGGCAGATGGTTTCACTGGCCCATCATGGCATACCTCCCACATGACTACGGGTGGGGAGACCATACCTTTGAGGTCTAGGGTTGGGGAAGGCAAGGCCGCGGGGTGCCAACGCGGCAGGCGGGCGCGGACTGAAGAGTGCAGAGGGCTTCCAGCGCCTGGACGCCATCGCGGCGCTGCTGGGCGGCGCGATCGGCGCCTCGCGCGCGGCTGTGGACGCCGGATTTGTGGGCAACGACCTGCAGGCGCGCGAGCTGTGGCACGCACGGGCCCGAAGCGCATCATGATGCGTCGAAAGCAGCCCTTCCAGGCCGCGGCAGGTCTGCATCGCACGTCATGCATGCGCTGCTCGGTCCAGTGTCACACCGCCCAGCGTGGCGAGCCTGGTACTCAGGGTGGCCTGCAGCCGGGCGCGCGCAGGTCGGCCAGACCGGCAAGGTGGTGGCGCCGGAGCTGTACATCGCGGTGGGCATCTCGGGCGCGATCCAGCACCTGGCCGGCATGAAGGACTCCAAGTGCATCGTGGCCATCAACGCGGACGCGGACGCGCCCATCTTCCAGGCGCGCGCGCCGCCGCGCGCGGCGCCCCCTGCGCGGGGCGGGCGGGCGGGCGGGGCGCGCTGCGCGCCCCTGGCTTGGCGCCTCGCGGCGGCGTGGGGCATGATGTGCGCGCGTGTGAACACCGCCGGCGCTGCGGGACGTCTTTCCCTCTTGTGCTCCCTGCTTCATCGGTGCATGGCGTCAAAGAAGAGGGTGTCAGGCAGGGGCGCCACAGGTTGTGCGGCATGCGCTGGGTGCATGGCGAGAGGAGGGCTGGTGTGGGGGCGCAGGTTGCAGACTACGGCCTGGTTGCCGATCTGTTCGAGGCGCTGCCGGAGCTGGAGGCGGCCCTGCGGCGAGTGAAGGAAGAGGCGTAGCCCAGCACACTGTTTGCACGCTGCCTGGGGTGGCCGGCACCGTCGTGCCCGGTTCTGTACACTGCTCGGTCAAACTGTGTGTCACAAGCATTGGTTCAGGGCGTCATGGAACACGACATGCAAAACAACTGTCGTGTGCGCATGGTGTAGCACTGCACATCTGAGACTGACATGTGGTTCAACCGCGATCTGTTCAGAGCTGTGTGCAGTGCCTGGCAGCGGGTAAATGTTGCAAGCCGGCCCTTCCAACTGCAGGATAAGCGTAGTGGGGCTGGAAAACACTGTGTCAAAAACAGCAATGTGGGTACGACCCAATGTCTGTCACTCACAGGGTCATTGGTGGAACCAGGCACGCGTCAGTCAGTGACCACAAAACCTATGCCCGGCCCGTGGTTGACATGCATCTAGCGTCCTGCATGCACCCACCCCGTACCGCAGCGGTCCGGGCGCCATGGCTAAGACGAGCAACAGCCATGAAGCACTCATGCAGCACCCCGCGGCGCGCATGCAGCCCGCATGAACACCGCCCTCCTTAAAAGCGCCCAGGCTTGCCACAGGCGCGCAGGCAGCAGCGCTCGCGCTCAGGTCATGCCTGGCAGCAGGCGGTCAGTGGTGCTGGGCGCGGCGTTGGCGCGCTGGCGGCAAGTGCATGCCTGAGCGTGCCTGCTTTGCCATTCACGGCAGTGCTGCGGACGCACCACCTACACCAGGTTTATGACCTCGCTCCCTGCACGGGCGCCCTGCCTGCGCAGCACACCCCGCACCCAGCGCAGCCCGCAACCCTTCTCGCCCGCTCCGCTGCCCGCCTAGTACCCAGCCGCGCACAACTGCCTGCCGGGAAAACGCCGCCATCAACTGCTGCTGCGCACAGCGGACCCATGCACGCCATGCTGCCGCCCACCCGCGCCCTCACCAAGCACCGCCGCGAGCCTTCATGTAGGGGCGCGCGAGCGAGCCGGCCCCCACCCGCCCAAGCGCCAGTTGGGTACGGCCTGGCGACGGCCAACACACCCGCACAAGGCGGCGCCGCGGCCGCCCAGGTGCACGCCGCCGCGCACGCCGCCGCGCACGCATGGGCGCAGCAGCCCCGCGGGCCGGCCCCAGCCGCTTGCTGTGCAGGCCGCCGTCCCAGTCGGCCAGCGGCGCGTCTCTCGGGCGCGGGCGCAGCGACCTCAGGCAACCCAGTTCCAGGCAACCCCAGGCGACCGCAGGCAGCCCCCGGGCGCGCTGCCGCGCAGCCGTCGAGCAGGCAGCCGTCCTCGTTGGGCAGCGGCGCAGTGGCCAGGAACCCGCCCCGGCTCCCCAGGCGGCGGCCCCCAGGCGGCGCCCCCCCAGGCGGCGACCCCCGGGCGCGCGCGCGCGCTCAGCCGTCGAGCAGGTCGTCGTCCTCGTCGGGCAGCGGCGCGTTGGCCGCCTCGGCCAGCTGCTGCTCGTACGCCTGCTGCTGCGCGACGTCGATCTGCACCTCCGGCGGCGCGAGCGCCACCTGCTCCACGAAGTGCAGGTTGGCATCCCTGCGCGCGCAGCCACGCCCGCTCTCGGCCGCCCGCCGCGCTCCAGTGTGCGCCGCCTCTATCTGCTTGCCGTCCTCCAGCTCGCTCCCCAGCTTTCCCTTTCTAGGACCTTTCCACCAGCATTCACCATCCAGCATATTTCCTCCAACCTTTGTTCTCTAGCTCGATCCTTCCAGCTTCTGTACTCCAGCTCTTCCTCCAGCTCCCTCCAGCTTGCTGTGCAGCGCAGAGACGGAGCGCGCGCGGCGGGCGCGGGCGCGCACCCGACCAGCTTCCGCGCCAGGTACAGGAACGGCTTCTCGTAGTTGTAGTTGCTCTTCGCGGAGATCTCGTGGTACTGCAGGTTCTTCTTCCTGTGCGCGCGCGCGCGCGCACGCCTCGCCCCACTGGCTGCGCCAGGGCGGCCGCGAGCATGGGCCAGACTGGGTGTTCGAGCGGGCCACAGGGAAGGAGAGACGGCGCGGCCGCGCCTGTGGAAGGTGACCTGCTTCGGCTTCACTTGCCGATTCTTCACGTCCACCTTGTTGCCGCAGAGGACGATGGGGATGTTTTCGCACACCCTGCGCGGCGCGGCCGCTCAGCGCCGGCCGGCTGCGGCGGCGCGGCTGCGCGCGCGGGGCGTCGCCGGCTCGCATGCGCCGCACCGGCACAGGTCGCGGTGCCAGGTCGGGACGTTCTTGTACGTCAGCCGCGAGGTCACGTCGAACATGATTATGGCGCACTGGCCGTGGATGTAGTACCCATCGCGCAGGCCGCCAAACTTCTCCTGCCCGGCCGTGTCCCAGCAGTAGAAGCGCAGCTTGCCGCGGTTGGTCGTAAAGTCCAGCGGGTGCACCTCCACGCCGATCGTGGCTGCGCGACACAGGCAGGCGCGCGCTCAAAGGCAGCGCGCGGCACAGCTGATGGGGCGCGCTGCGCGCCCCTCGCGGCGCGACCGGCGCGGGACGCGGGCCGGGCGCGCACGCTCGTACTTCTTCTCGAACTCGCCGGTCAGATGCCTCTTCACGAACGTGGTCTTGCCTGATGCAGAATCCCCACACACGGAATCAGGCCCTCCCCGAGCTCTGGGGCCCGCAGGCGCCGCTTTCTCCACCCATGCTTGGCAGGCAACAAGGCAGCCAGCGGTCAGACCACACAGCGGTGCCGGGCGCCCGCCTGTGCCACCGTCGCCGACAAGCACCAGCTTGAAGGACGGCACCCCGTCCGGCGTGTTCTGCCCGGGAAGAGCCTGCGAGGTGGCAGCCACTCAGCCTGCCCCCGGAGGCACAGCCTCCCTCCAAAACAGAAAACTCTTGCACGTCATGCACCAAGCAGAGCCATCATGAACAGGGCCCTTGCTACTCACCATGGGTGCAACCGCTTTGCTAGGAACTAGCTTCGCTCAAACGAAAAGCCACCTGCTGCCTGTCCCGTCTTTGCAGCACAGAACCTAGCAGAACCTGCTCCCTGCAGTGCAGCTCCAGACGCACTGTGAGTCAAGCCGCTAAGCAAGCTGAGGGCAACAGTGCTCCCCTACCACGGCACACGCACACGCACAGATCAAGCCGTGGCATCACAGCTGCTCACTGGCGGTGAAGTGCGGCCGTGCACATGCGCTGCGCCGGTCGCCTCAGTCGCCAGCCACGCAGCGAAGCATGACGCGAATGTGCCGCAACGGAACGCTGAACAGGTGGACGACCGCGCGTAGCGTATGGGCCTCCCCTCCGTCCTTCGGCGTGACCAGGCGCCCGCGCACACGCGCACCCCCCTGCAGCGGCTTGCGAGGTGTGCTGTGCAAGCGCCGGCAGCATCGCTGCGCCTGCCACACACGCCTCGGAGGGGCGCGGCGCGCTGACCGCGCCAGCGCGCAGGCGCGTGCGCATACTCTGGTTCCAGTATGAGATATCCTTCGCCGCCTACTGCTTCGAGTGGTGGGAGAAACTGATCGTGCACGCCGTCCTGCTGTCGGTGCTCTTCCTCGCCAGCTATGGCGCATACCGCCAGGGCGCCGCGCTGTGGGCCCGCCTGGGCGCCCTGCCCTGGTGCGCGCGGCTGGCTCCCTGCGGCGTGCTCTGGTGCGCAAGCGCTCGGGGCAGGGGCACCAGGTGTGGGCGTGCCTGGCGCGCAGGCGGCCGCTCAACGGGACACAGGGCGCAGCGTAGCGCCGGCAGCGCCTGAATTGGCCCTCATGCGGCGTGCTACAGCCGTGAGAGCGGAAGCGTTTGCACGGAGTGCAGCAAGGGCTGCGGGCGGGCGTGAGCGGGTTGCTAAAACCGCCCACTATGGGTGTGAACAGTAGCTGCAAGTGACCGCTGATGACCTGCAAAACATGTGCAATAGACGGGATAGAGGGCGTGTGTAGCTCAGGTGCTGCGCCTGGAACGCGGCTTAGATGTGTGCATGCGGCTATGCAGCTGCCCTCCAAACGTTTGCCTGCCACCAAAGCGAGCAGCGTGCTCAGTGGTGGCGCGCTCAGCGCGGACGGCGTGCTTATCGGTGCAGCTGAAGCGCACCAGAGAGTCCCTGATGGGTTGTCCACGGTATAAGAGTTGTTGTGACCCTATGCAGGCTGCTCGTGCAGGTTACGCGTGCCAAAGGTGGCAGAAACTGCATCGTGTCAAGCCCTGGCTAGGTATCACAGCATGGCTGCTCAGAGCTGGGCGCGCTGTAAAATGAGAGTCATGCACAATCCGGAGCAGCTCAATAATACATGCTGCTGTGTTGCTGCTGCAAGCTGGCTGGCTGCCCAGGCACTCAGGAGACCCACCCTCGCACAGTTTATGGCGCGCTCATGTTTCATGGCACAGCGGCATGTGTCTGGCCAGCTGTATTAGTCAGCGGGATGGCAACGCCAGTGCAAATGCCTGTACAGCTGCCAACAATAGCGCACCAAAAGGGTGGTGGCACCTCATTGCATGCCTAATTAGGTTTTATAAACAGGCGTGTGGTTTAACACGGCCTGAGCAACGGACACTTTCGCCTCACCTCACAAACGTGAAAGCTCTTTACACACAAAGGTGAAAGGCCTGGCAGCTGCTGTGTCGCCTGGAAAAGGAGTGCAAGTCGCGCGCCTCGCTGGGCGTCACTGCTAGCTCGCCTCAAGCAAAGCAGGACCAGTGGGCGTTGCGCACCATCTAGGGAGAAGTAAGAAAGAGTCGGCCGCCAGGTGAGGCGCAGCTTCACGCCGCTGACAGGGGCACTGCGCTCCCTGGCTCAGCACTGTGTACAGAAGCTCGCAGCGCACAGCTCAGAGCAGTGCGCAGCACTGAGAGACACGTGGTGCACCGAAATCGACAGGGCCTGGTGGCGTGATGCGGCGCTGACGCGCGGCGCTGCGGCTCGGGCCGTTTGCAGCAGTGGCAAAGGCGTTTGTGCAGCGGGCGGCTCTCAGCGAGCTCGACGGCAGCCTTCGCTGGCAGAGGCGCTGCACGCAGCTCCTCCCGGTGTAGCATGTTGCTAGGTGCGGTGTAGTGCGCCGTCCGCGCCCTGCAGTCCCGCTGTCCACCTGCCCAGGCTCACTGCAAAAGCGCCAGAGCCCGCGCGTGCGCAGGGCCGCGGTAGGCGCCGCGCGCTGGCAGCGATGCAGCCGGCCGACTTTGAGGGCCTGTTCGCCTACAAGCTCATCATCCCGGCATTCACCTGGGGCAGCATCCTGTCCACCTTCCTAGGGCCATTCCTTTTCCCGGCGGCATGGCTCAGCTTTGTGGCGCTCTTCATGGTCGTCTTTGTCCTCGTGTCGCTGTCCCAGGCGCGCCCTCAGACCTGAGGCTGCAGCCTCCCGTTGCCTTGTTCGCGAAGCGCGCTCGCGGCCCGGTGTACCCACCGCTGAGCTGGCACCAAGCGCGTGTGCGGCGGCCGGCAGCTCGCGCGGATGGTGTCCATCATCGGCCGCATACGGCGGACGGTGGCGCGCACGGTGCCCGTGACGCCCGCGTATGCGGAGGCGCGCCCCGCCCCGCCACCTGCGGCTCGCTGCTGCAGCCGCGCGCGGGCTGGGCCGCAGCGGCAGGGCGCGCGCGCCGACGTCGCGGCCGCGCCCGCAGGAGGTGGCCGCGCGGCAGCGCAGCTGGCTGTGCTGGTGGCGGGGAGCGGCGCCGCCCAAGGTGGGCGCCGTGGAGGCGGCGGCAGCGGGCGCCGCTGAGGCGGCGGCCGTTGCGCTGGACCTGGGCCAGGCCTTCCTGCACGCGTTCGTCATCCCCAACTACAAGGCGCGCGCGCGCGCGCGCGCCGGGTCTAGGGTAGGGTATCCTGGAGCCGCCTCGCAGGCCGGGGCGAGCGTGCGAGCGGCGCTGCCCGCACGAGCGGCGCGGGCGGCGCCGCGAGCAGCCCGTGGTGCAGGCGCGGCGAGCGTGGTTTAAGGGCGCACCTTTCTGCCTGTTGCTGGCGCCTGCCCATGGAGGCGAGGTCCTACAGGTCCCCCGGGGCACGGCATGCGTGTATGTTTGCCCGACACACAGGCGTGCACCGTCCAGAGCCTCCAGAGCGGTGCTCTCGCCCGAGGGCCACTGCAGCCAGCAGCGCAGGCTGACGCGCGGCGGCCTCCCTATCTCTACCTCAACCCTACCGCGATGCCGCGCAGGAGCCCATGAGCGTGCTGAAGGGCACGCTGGCGGGCCTGGCGGAGCACCCGTGCGCGCGCGAGCGCTACCTGGTGGTGCTGGCCATGGAGGCCGGCGAGGCGGGCCATGCGGACAAGGCGCTCAAGCTGATCGCCGAGTTCAGCGGCCGGTGCGCGCTTGAGCGGCGAGGCGCCGGCCGGCCCCTCGTCGGGGGGCAGGCGCGCACGCAAAGGGGCCGAGCCAGGCTGGGCTCGAGTCGCTGGAAGCTTGTGGGCGGCAAGCGTTGCGGTCAGGGCGCGGAGCCCGCTGCAGGGCCTGCCGCGGCCGGGCGGCTGCGCAGCCCGGGCCGCCAACGGGCGGCTGCTGACTGTGGTTTAGGGAAGGGTGGGATAGATAGGGCAAGACTGATCGCGGCGCGCGCCGGCAGGTTCCGCCACATGATGTGGTCGGCGCACCCGCGGCTGGAGGGCGAGATGCCCGGCAAGGCGTCCAACGTGGACTGGGCGGCGCGTGCCGCCTGCCACCACCTGCGCGAGCTTGGTGCGCGCTGCGCGCTGCTCCAACCCTAATCATGAGCTCAAAATAGAAACCCTACCCCCCCTGCTGCGGCCCGCGGCGGCTCGGGCATTGCCCGCCGGCGAGCGGCGGCCCGCCATGCCAGGAGGTTAGACAGGGCGGCAGCGCGTCTCGCTGCCCTCTGCAGCGCTGCGCCTGGGCGCGCTTGGCTGGGCGCTGTCCGGCGCCTGGCGGCGGCGGGCGCTGCCTCCGAGCGCGACAGGCCGCGCGTGCGCAGGCGTGGACGCGGCGCGCGTGCTCATGACCAACATGGACGCGGACGCCCAGGTGCGGCCGCGCTGCGGGGCTTGCTGCTGTGGTATGCAGGGTTAGGGTTAGGGTTCGTGCCACCGGCCGCCTGCGCTTGCTGCTGGTCCGCCGTATCCAGAAGCTGCCTGCCGGTCTGCGTGGTGCGCCGGCGCCGGAACGGCTGCCGGCGCGGCAGAGGCGCATCGCGATGGATTCCCTTGAGCGGCAGGAGTGCACGCACCAGGCCTGCGGCCTGCGAGTGCACTATCCTACGCACACACACCGCGCTGTGCGTGAAAGGCGGCGCGTGCTAGCGGGCAGGCGCCGCCGGGCAAGGTAGACCGGCCCCGGGCCAGGCCGTGCAGCCCCGGTGAGGGCTCTGGCCATGCGGCCGGCGCTGCAGGTGCCGGCGCTCTATGTGGCTGAGGTGGGCCGTGCAGCCCTGGTGAGGGTTTTGAACATACGGCGCTGCAGGTGCCGGCGCTGTACGTGGCTGAGGTGGACCGGGCCGCCGCGGCCGCCGCGGACCCGCACCTGCTGGTGCGCGCGCCCCGCGCCCCTGCGCTCGCGTGCGGCATGCCACCCCCCAGCTTGGCCTGCACGCAGGCTAGCTCCGCCGCTTGTCGCCGCTCAGGGTGACAGGCGGGTGCCACTTTTGCTGCACAGCTTGCGATGCGTTCACGTGTGTGTCAAGTGAGTCGCCGCACAACCAGCGGCACAACCAGCCCGAGCTGGGTGGGTGTGCGCTGCGCACAGGTGTACGCGGCCCCGATCGTGTTCGAGCGCAACGCCTACGAGGTGCCCGTGTTCACGCGCGTGCACGACTTCATGTGGTCCGGTGCGCACAGCGCCCGGGCGATCAGGGTGTTGCGCTGTGATGCTGGCAATGAGCTGAGCTGCGCAGCTTCTTGTCCTGCTTGACGCACGGCCCGAGCGCGCCTGCAGCGAAGGCTCGTGCCCTTGCGTCGTGCCGAGCAGGGGTCGCAGAGCAGGCTCGAGTCTGTGTCACCCGGTGCGGCGCGCCCGCATGCATGGGCCGCTGGCCCGGGACGCGCGCGGCCCCGGTCCCGAGCGCTTCAATGCCGACCCTGGCGCCGCGCGCAGCGATGGCGATGCAGAACCTGGGCAGCCCCATGGGCCTGGGCTTCCCCATCTCCAACTACACCATGTCGGCCGCGCTGCTGGAGCGCATCGACTTCTGGGACACGGTGGAGGACGCGATCGGGGAGGACTTCCACATGTTCGTCAAGGCCTACTTCAAGACCGGCGGCCAGGCGCGCCCCACATGTTGAGGGCTGGGCGGTCCACTGCCACGCGGCTCACTGCCACACGGTTCAATGCAGCTGACAATGCAGCTGAGGCGTCGCGCCTTATCCGCGTGGCAGCATGGGCTCGGAGGTGGGTCGGTCCTACGAGCAAGTCGTTCTCAGGTCGGACAGGGCGGGCGGCGCGCGCGCAGGCGCGGCTGGCGGCGATCCCGGCGCCCATCAACATGCTCAACCTGCAGGCGCCGGGCTTCGCGCGCACCATGTGGGCGCGCATGGTGCAGGCGGAGCGGCACGCGCGCGGCTGCGCCGACTTTGCGTACGCGCTCAAGCACGCGCGCGCCATGCCCGCCTTCTCCTGGACCACCGTGGCGCTCTGCCTCAAGGTGCGCGGCGGTGATGCAAAGGGCTTGAGGCGGCGCGGGCTCGCCGCACAGCGCTAGGGCGTGCTGCTTGGGCGCCGGCGGTGTGCGTGCTCTCCGCGGGCCGTCGCGGTGCTGTGCTCTATCGTGCAGGCCCCTGCATGTGCCCGCTCAGGCGGCCGCCCTGACGGCGCGCCTGATTGCCAACTGGGGATGCCATGTCCAAGTTCTGACTTCACAGTCTGACTTCAAGAGTCGGGGCTGGTGTGGGAGCGTGCACCTCCTGTACAGAGGCCGACGTAGCGTTCGCAGCCTGGGACGCTGCTGATGGATGGCTGCCAGCGCGGCCGCTCGCTCCCAGCGCCTCCCTGCGGCCAGGTGCCGAAGCGGGCGTCGCCTGCGCGCAGGTGCTGGAGGCGCAGATGCTGCCGGCCACGGCGCCCTTCTACATGGGAATCGCCGCCGGCTGGGCGGTGCTGGTCGGCGCCTACGTCCACCACACGGGTGCGCGCGCGCACATCCCCTGCCGCACCCACCTGCTGGCGCGCACAGAGGCTGTTGCGACGAAGACTGTCTCAGTGCGTGTGCTGCTCTGCTGGCGATCTGGCCAGTCAGCTAGTGGTGCAGAGTAGAGCGCAGAGGCCGTCCACGTTGTTGTGCCTACCTTCGCAGGGTGCGCCAGCAAGCACCGCTTGCAGTGGTGCATGGCGCCTCACTGGCGGCGGGGCGGGGCGCGCGCAGCGACCAGCCTGGCGGCGCTGCGCTTCGTCACGCTGTTTGGCGTGGCCGGGCTGCCCATCTTTGTGGGCCTGGCTGTCTGCAACGAGCGCTGCCGGCGCTTTGTGCGGCCGCGGCTGTACAATACGCCCAATGTGCCCATGTGGCGGTGCGGGCGCCCAGCACCGCTCGTTAAGGTTAGGCTTTTGGTGCCCTGCCAAGTGGTGCCATGTGGCCATTGGTGCCCTGCACCCGCTGGTGCGTGACTGGGCTGGGTATCTCAATAAGGATGTGTCAGCTTACGCCCGAGCAGCCCGTGACGTGGCGCAGCGCCCTGCACACCCACCTGTTGTGCTGCTGTCTGCTTGACACACCCTAACATTCCCTGCATGGCTAGCGCGCGCGTGGCCCACATGTATGCAGATAACAATAGGGACAGATGTGGTGCCCCATGCTTGCGGCACACGCGCGGCGCGGGGCATTCGCACGCAAGGCGCGTGCCGCGCGAGCGCGAGCCTGCACAGGGTATACCTAACCCGTAACCCTGCCGGCGGCGCAGCTCGGTGGACTACGTGACGCTGGCGGTGGACGTGTGGCTGTTTATGGTGCTGCCGACGGTGTTCGCGCTTACCAAGTCCGTGCTGCCGTTCGGTCAGGGCGCGCCCCGCGCCCAGCAGCTTGCTGACGCGTGACGGCTGCCATCCCTTGGTGCAGCGCCCCTGCAGCGCCCCAGCACCATCCCATGCGGCGCTCGTGTCTGCTCGTCGCCGCGCCTCGCAGCCCGCTCTCTGGACATGTCAGGCTCTTTAAACCCTAGGCGCTCTCTGCTGCGCCCAGCGGCCGCTGTCAGTGTGGCCGGAGCAGGCGCCCTGCATCGCCAGGACAGCGCGCGCGGCGCGGGCGCCTGGCCCGGGCTGCCTGCAGCGCGCTGGCCGCCGAGCGCGGCGGGCCCATTCAGAAAGGAAGGCAAGGTTCCATGTGTGTGAAAAAGAGGCCTGCTCGACCAAGGGAGGATTGCATCTAAAATAGAAGGGGTTAGTTGGGGGGGAGAAAAAAAAAAGTAGAGAAGATTGTGGCGCGGGCAGGCGAGTACGTGGTGGCCGAGAAGGGCGCGGCGGACGCGGACGGCCTGCGCTCCCCGCGCGGCATGCTCGCAGCGGCCCCGCACGACAGCAGCTCCTCGCTGGCGTGGGACCCGGCCGCCGGCGCGCCCGCGCAGGCGCGCGCCCCGCGGCCCCCCCGCGAGCAGGGGCCGGAGGACCAAGGGCGGAGGGTGGTGCAAGTCTGGGTCGCCCAGTGTTGACGATTGTGCGATACATGTGTGTACTGGCTTTTGCACGTGCTAGCCCACTTGTGGAAGTGCACCACATGTCTGGAAGCGGCCTCCCGATGAGTGCGGCGGCGGAGGCCCCGCCGCCCTGCGTCAGCCGACGCGCTGAGCGGAGCCGCCCGCCATGCATCAGCCAGCGCGCCGAACCAAATCGGCTGACGCAGGCGGGCGCCGCGGCCGTGGAGGTCGCCGCCGAGCACACCGATGCGCGCGCGCCTGGCGACTGGCGGGGCGCGCCGCCGCGGTCCGCGCTGGACGCGCGTGCCTGCCAGCCCCTGCCCCAGGTGCGCGGCGCGCTCGCCCGGGTAGGCCAGCAGATCGCGGAGGCGGCCTGTCAGCGAGGCGCGCGCCTCGCCCGGCGGGCAGAGAGCGGCGCGTATGGGGCCCTGAAGGGCATGCACAGGCAGGCATGGGGAGCGGGGCACTGGGAGATGTGCAGCAGGTGTGGGTGGGTACTCCTGTCTACATCGCACAGAGAGGCTCACTTGGATGCTCGGGGCGTGGCTGCCTCGCTCCTCCGCTTGCGCCCTCTCGAGGCTCAGGGCCATCCGTGGCCCCGGTCCCCGCACCCCGCCCCCTTCCATGCGGCTTGGCAGTTCTATCGAGACGCGATATGAGAGGCCGATCCAGGCAGCTGGGCATGGGGCCACGGGCGAGGCGTGTAGCGTGCGAGCGGGCGGCGTGCCGGGCGCGGCGGCAGGTGCTCAACGGCGGCGGCGACGCCGGCAGCGCGCCGGGCGCCAAGTGGGCGGCGCCCGCGGGCGGCGCGCCGCCCAGCGCGGCTAATGGCGCGCCCATCCGCTGCCGGCCGTCGGTGTCGCGGCAGGCGGCCGCCGCGCATGCCGCAGTCTCCGCAGCCGCGGCCGAGGCCGGGCAGGGCGCGCCACCGGGCGGCCGCGGCGGCGGCGGCGACACCACGCCGCGCAAGCAGGAGCGCGCGCAGCCGCCAGAGCTGCTGCGCTTCCTGGCTGGCTGGGGCCTGCCCACGCTCACCGCGCACCGGTAGCGCGGCGCGGGCGGCCGCGCCGCGCCGCGAGCTGCTCTGCCCGCGACCCCGGCCCGCCTGCTTGCGCGCGGCGCTGTGGAGCTGTCTGCTGACCAGGACTGGCGTGAGCTGAGGCGTGCTGCTGTGTCTGCCAGCGAGTCCGCAGCGCGCGCCCACAAGCCCGCCATGCCCTCCGCATGCTGCGCCCGGACGGGAATAGGTGGAGCAGAACATAGGGTAGGGCAGGGGTGTCCTGCACCTTCTGGGGTAGCAGGTGGGGTGGCGCAGCCAGTGAGCAAGGGGTGCTGCCACCGGGGCTCTGCACATAGGCGCTTTTCAGGGCTGGTGTGCGAGGCGGTGTCCCGGTGCCTGTTCGTGTAGGCTGGTTGAGCGCCTATGTCGGTCGTCGTCAGAGCTCACAACGCATGCAGGTTTCAGTAACGCTTTGTAGAGGCGCGCTGCACCGAGAACATGCGGGATCACCAGGTTGCAAAACAAAACACATTTTCAATGAAAACTACCATGCAGAGACGCCCGTACCCCAGTCTACGGGCCAGAGCAACCTGACAGCTTTGCATTGCGGGTGAAGGCAGGTGAAAGTGCCGGTGGCGAGCTCCTGAGCTGTGACAATGTAGAAGGCACACCATGATGCGCGCTGGACGTCGCACTGGCTGGGCGGCACGGGCCGAGCGCTGGGCGCTGGGCGTTGCTCTGGCAAGCTTCCTCGCAACAGCACATGGGGGTGAGCACACAGAGGCTGCAGTGCTGCTGCCCCTGTGGCCTTAATTGATAAGGCGCGGCTGTGCGTGTGCGATGTTCAGCAGAGCAACTTCACTAACTAGCCTCTTGTGTCGCGCGCCTCCATCAGAGTGCAACGACCATGGGCACACGGTGGCCGGGACGGCCAACTGCGTCTGTGACGGTCCCGCCTTCCCTGCCGTCAATGCCTGGGGCTGGGGCGGACCGAACTGTGATATGCGTATGCGCCCATGCAGCGCGCTGCTCAACTGCTAGGCTGCATCCGCACGGCCCGGTGTGACTGGAAGGCGCTGCGGCCGCAGGCGTGTTTGGCGCTGCCGCCAACGGGGAGGACATGACGCGCGGGTGCCAGGATCGGCAATGCAACTTGTTGCAGCCCTCGCAGTGGATGTGCTTCGCGGCGCCCTTGGCATGGAGCACCAAGTGCGCGCGCGGCACCCGGTCGCCTTCGTGCAGCTCAGCCAGGCCTTGCTCGTTGCCAGCCCTCCCGCCTTGCAGCTGCAGCGGGAAACAGCTCCTCGCCGCTTCGGGGCAGCCCTCTGTGTCGCGCTGAGCAGGTGTGTGCTGTGTGTTGCACCGCCCTCTTGCAGTGCGGCGGAGGGTGCGCCGCAAACAGGCCCCTGCCTACGGGCCGTGCCCCTGCTTGGCCCCGTGCTTAGAGGCGCGTCGAGGGACGGCGCGCGCGCGCGCAGCTCCTCGGGCATGCCCTGGCAGCACCTGACCGTGCAGCTGACGCGCGAGTCGGAGGACGCCGCGGGCGACCCAGACCTCTATGGCATGTTCTACGGGGGCGCTGCGGGCGCGGTGCGCCCCCCGGCCCGTCTCGCTCTGCGGCCCCGGACCCGTGTCGATCCGTGCCTCACCTGATGCGCGGCCGGCACACCTTGCGGCCTGTTTGCGGTGCTCAGCAGATCGCATGGTCGGCTTGCGCCGCTCGCCCCTGTCTGCTCCCAGCCCGCCGCCTGTGCCGGGCTTGTTCGGAGCGGGTCCGTGGCGGCGCTCCTGCGAGGCGGGCGGGAAGGCACGGACGCGGCCGAGCAGGGCCAGCTCTGTCCGCCTCTGCCCAGCCTATGCCCCCAGCTTGCCCACGGCATGGAGCGAGGGCGGGGCACCTAATAAGAGCCAGGGCGGGGTGCACAATAAGAGCAAGGCCGGGGGGCACTTGAGAGCAAGGGCGGGGGGCGCGGCGCAGGACAAGGCGCTGGACACGGCAACATTCACGTATGACTTCCGGGAGACGTCGTCCGGCACGCACCGCTCGGTCGTCAAGAAGGTCAGCAAGCGCGACTTTGACAAGGCGGGCCAGACGCTGGACTACTCCGGTGCGCCGCGGCCCGGCCGGCCAACAGGCGGCGCTGCGCTGCTCGGCGGCGGGGGGCGCCGGCCGCCGGGCGCCCGCGCGCCTGACGGGGCCCAGGGTCCGCGGCGCAGGCGCGTTCATCTGCGTGAAGGCGTACGGGACGGCCAACCTGACGTTCTCGCTGCGCGCGGTGCCGTCGATGTGCCCCGCGGACTTCACGCCGGCCGGCGCGCAGCTGCTGTGCAGCTCGCCGGTCGGCGGCGGCGGCCCGCGGCGCCACTCCGGCTGCTCCGCCGAGGGCGTGTGCCAGTGCGTGGCGCCGTACGCCAAGCCGGTGCGCGCAGCGCGCGTGGCGACGGGGTCCCGGGGGTGATGCGGCCCGCCGGCTGCTGCGCTGGGGCCGTGCGCTCACGCGTGCCGCCCGGGCACATGCGGGGTTGGATGCCACGGGTTGTGCACCACTCCGGCTGCTCTGTTGCGGCCATGTGCCAGTGCGCGGCGCTCTGCTCAAAAGCGCTGCACATCGGGGGACGGATGCCATGGAAGTGACCGGGCCTCCAAGTTGGTGCAATGCCCTGGTCGCGCACACTGACCAAGGTGCGCTCCGGAGCTCGCTGCATGCGAGCGGGATGGGCTCACAGCTCATGTCTGCGGGCTGATGCGTTCTTAGCGCGGCTGCGTGCGCGCTGCTCGGGGGCGCGCCGAGCTGCACTGAGGGAGACGCTGTGTGCGCGCGCAGGTGCCAAGCGTCTATGAGAGTGCGCACCCAGCGCCGCTCCTCGCCAACATTCCCTGCATCCCCCTCCCCCTCATGCGCTCGTTACTGTCTAGGAGGCTGCTCGGTGCAAGCACTGCATGCCATTGCTCGCGAGCCCAGTGCATGACAAGCTTACCTGCAGGGCAGCGACCATCTGAGCTGCCCGGTCTGCTCTCACAACGTCTGCGGTGCTGAAGGGTCCCCACCCGTCGAGTGGGGAGGCTGTTTGTGCAAGCCAGTCAACCCCTCTATGTGCTCTCTTTTCTGACCATGCCCGCCTGCAGACCTCGGCTTTGAAGACTGCTCGGCGCGCGTGACCGAGGCGGCCGGGCTGACGCAAGCGGCGCCCTACGTCGCCACGCACGAGCAGCTGACGCCCAAGGACTGGGCGTTCTACTCCTTCAACGTCACGGCCGACGACTACCAGGTCGTCGTCAACGTTGACGCCGAGAATGACACGCAATGTGCGTCAGGGTAGGGTTAGGACAGGGTTAGGGCAGGCTATCTCAGGGCAGGGTTGTTATCCTCCTGCTGCCCACCCACAGAAGCGCTGAAGGACGTGCGCTGGGCGGGGACCGCCGTCGCAGCGCACGCCGCGCGTTGCGCGCCCTGTGCCGTCCGCGCACGGAGCGCCCGCGGACGCGCGCCCTGCTGGAGCGTGAGCCTGGCCGGGCTGAGGCGCCGCGCGCGCCGCAGGCACCAACCTGGGCTACACCGGCCTGTTCGTCAAGTACGGCCAGCCGCCGGGGTGGCGCTACGGGCAGTGGGACTTCCGCCCCGAGTGGGACTACTACTCCGAGCGCGACAGCGACCTGGAGGTCCGCTTCGACGCCTCGCACAGCGCCTGGCAGACTGGTGCGGCCCGCCTCCGGTTGGCGCGCGCGCGCGCTCCGCTTACCGTACCGCAGGGCATCGCACGCCGCCCATGCGCTGCTGACGGCGCGCATGTGCGCGGCGGCTGCTCAAAGGCGCGTCTCGGCGGCGGCACCCCGAGGTCGGGGGAGCCGCTGCTTGGGCGCAGCTGCAGCGCAGCCGAGTGCGGTGCTGAAGGTGAGTCGGCGCCGTGGGCGCGCGGCCGTGCAGGCCGGTACTTTGTCGGCGTTAACGGCGACGACGCGCACAACTGCAGCTTCACGCTCAGCATCACCAAGTACAGCTGCCCGCTCAACTGCTCCGGCCGCGGCACCTGCCAGCACCTGGCCAATGGCACGCGCACCTGCCTCTGCGACAAGGCGCGCGCCCCCCCCCCCCCCCCGTCTGCTGGCAGCACATACGGCTGTCCCTTGGCTCCGGCGCGCCCCGCAATCCGAATGGGACTGTCCGACGCATGCGTGCCGCGCGCCGCGCGGCAGGGCTTTTTCGGCGCGGACTGCGGCAACGAGGCCGCGCGGCTGGCATTCGACGCGCCGCTGCAGCGCGCCGACGCGTCGTTCGAGTACGACTTCTTCCAGCTGCCCGACCTCAGCCCCTCCGCGCTCACGCACAGCATCGAGGCGCGCGCGCCGCGCGTGGCCCCGCGCGCGCGCCCCACCGCGCGCCACCTGCTGCGGTGCCGCATCCGCCCTGCCGCGCCTGCTGGAGCAAATGCGCAAACGGGGACGCGGCCAGGCGGGTGTGTATACAGGTTGTTACGCCGTTCCATGGGTTACGCTGGTGCCACCTTTGTGAGGATGCTATGACATGGCAACACCGCCCGAATGCGCAGTGCAGGCTTGCCCGGCAGGGGCGCGCCCGCGCCCTGCTCTCGCAGCCCCTCTCCCATGGCGCTGCCCGCCGCCCCGGCCGACGGCCGCACGCGGCGTGCGCAGGTGAGCATCAAGGCCAGCTTCCGCAGCTCCGGCTACGGCCAGTGGTCCGTCTCCCGGCCCGCGCTGCTGCTGCTGCAGGCGCGCGCTCCGCCCACAGCCTCTCCAGTCTCCCCTGCGTCCCTGAACTTCGGACTGTGGGCCGACGCGCGGCTCAGCTGCCGCCAGCCCCCCCGCACTGCTCCGTTCATAGAGCCGGACGGAAGACCGGTGAGTCTGGCAGGTCAGTCTGCGACTGCGGGGCGGGCGCGGCGCCGCCGACTGCTGGCAGGCTGACGGCGGGCGGCGTGCCGGCCGCAGGGCGACCACCCCAGCAAGGACGTGTACACGCTGAAGCAGGTGCTGCAGGAGCACAACACGACGTACGAGATCGTGCTCTGCCGCTCCCAGCTGACGCAGGCGCGGCGGCGCGCCCGCGCCCGTGCCTGCAGCCCTGCAGTCTGCGTGTTTGCGACAGTTGCCTTGGCTCGGCTTGACCTGCTCGGCAGCTATGCGGCACGGGCGAGCCCTGCCGCGAGGTGTGGGGCCCAGCGGCGAGCGCGGCTGGCCGCGCTCCCGTGGCATGGGTCCAGTTGTGAAGGGCACATGTGTCACCCGCAAGGGCACATGTGTGACTGTGCATAGATTTGGCGCAGCTTGAAGGGGGTTGTGGAGCCTGCAGGAACAAGTGAATCGCTGAACCTCCATGAGCATGACTGCGTGCTGACCCGCGAGGGCACTGAAAAAGGGGATGGACGGACGAACCCCGCAAGATGGGGGAGGGAGAGCCACTGGCAGGATCCTGCACAGGCATGCGGCGCTGCGGTGCGCCGAAGGCAACAGAACGGCGCTGCCGCTGGCCGGCAGGGGCTGTGGCGCGCTGCCATCTACAATCCCATGCACATCTACAGGCTCTCGTACAACCTCACCGTGTCGCGCTCCGCCGCCTGTCTGAACAACTGCTCGCAGCATGGCGCCTGCAGCGCTGACGGCCTGTGCCACTGCGAGGGCGACTGGCGCGCCCCTCCCTGGCAAGACATGCCCCCGCGACTTTGCTCGAGTGGGGCGGCTGCACAGGCGCGGCTGTTGTGCAAGCGTGCTTCGCGGCGCCGCCTGACACATGGTTCGGGTGAAGACCCTGCACGCAACGCACAGCTGCTCATGCGCCGCGGTGAGCGGCGTGGGGCGCGCAGGACGGGCGGCGACTGCTCGGTCTCGCTCGCCAGCCACTGCGTCCAGGGCTCGCGGCGCGCGGTCCCCATGTGCGGCCCCTCCGGCCCAGCCGCGTGCTGCGCGACCGAGCCACAGCATGCTGCTCTGGTCAGCAGAACATTGTCCATCTGAGATTGGCAACAGCTGAGTATGTGCGGTAGTGTGCGCGGTGCCGCGTGGAGGCCAGCGATGCAGGCCCTTGCGCGGCGCGACGAGGCAGGCGGCTGACAGCGCCGCCCGTGCCGTGTGCCAGGCCGGCGCAGCATGGCACCTGCTGGCAGGAGTGCCACTGCAGCAACGGCGGGACCTGCGAGCACACCTCGGAGTGCGTGGCCTTCACGTGCGACGACCCCAAGATGCGGCGCCGCGGCTCCGCGTCGGAGTGCGTCGCCGACGAATGCACGCAGGTGCCGCGCCGGCGCCGCCCGGCCGCTCTGGGGGAGGGCCCCTGCCTTTGGGCCTGCGCCCGATCTGTAGTGCCTGCCTTGCATGGCGGAGGGCCGGGGCGGCCTGCGCGAGGGCGGGCGCTGCGAGGACCATTGTGCTTGTGAGCCCATCGCACGTCGGGAGCGCCCGCCTCAGGCCGTGTGCTCGTGTGAGGAGTTTGCTTTCGTCCGCTGGCGAGGCACGCGGTCGGGTGGTTCAGGAGCATGCAGTTGGCACGATTACGGCCAAAGCTCCGCCTCATACCGGAGGGCACGTGAGAGAGAGGGCGCGCGCGCCGAGTGCGGGCGCAGGCCAAGTGGAACGAGACGGCGGGCCACGCGTGCCAGCTGCCGTGCGAGTGCCCCGCCGACGGCGGCCGCTGCACGCTGGGCGCCGCGTGCGCGGAGGGCACATTCGCGTGCAAGCCGGGCTTTGAGCGCTTCACCGACAGGCAGCTCAAGTGCTTCAAGGCCGGCTGCCAGGACGGCAGCTTGCAGGCACGGACTGCAGGCCGCTGTCGAGGATAACTGCGAGCTGTGAAATGGCGGCGCCTATGCCGTCGGCGCTCATGGCGCCGGCGCTTGCCATGCCAGCCGCTGGCTCCCCGCGCTCCTGTGCTTGCTCTTGGGGTGCGCTTCCCATCTCCAGCAACTGCTGGGCGCCTGCATGGCCCGCTCACCAGGCATGCAGCACACGAGCGTTGGTCCCCCTCTCATTCTGGACAGCAGGTGCGCCATCTGGTGCCAATGCAGTTTGGAGGCAGAGTGAAGTCCTTGGGACCACCCATGCGGATTTGCTTGATGGGCCGCTGGGCGGCGGGCGTGTCGGTAGCTAGGCAGGCTTGGCTGCGTCGTCGGATGACAGCCTCACTGTGACCGCGCGCCGCCCACTCTCCGGGCTGGCCGCCGCCGGCAAGCCCCTCAGCACGGGCGCGGTCCTTGCAGGAGATCGCCGGCGCGGGGGCCGTGGGCGGCGGGCGCGCGTACGGGGTGTGCCGCTGCGCCGGCGCGGAGAGCGAGGGGGTCGAGCGCTGCACCTTCTCGCAGGCGCTTGGCCAGGCGCGCGTGGTGTGCGGCGACGGGTACGCGCTGACGGTGCGCGCCCGCCTGCGGCAGGGCCGGCCCAGGGTCCTGGCCCCCTCACTCCTGCGCATGTGCGGCGCCGGGCCAGCTGCGACCTCGCTTGCTTGTCAAGTGCGGTTGATCATATATGTCCGCTACATGATGATGGTCATGGTGCAGTGCGCTGTGATGTACTGTACGTCGTGCCAGGTGCACGCGCATCATGATAACGGTGGTTGTGCCGCGGAATATATGTCATGTGTGGGCCTCCTGCTTTTTATTTCTGCCAGAAGAGGCCGGAGTACCTCTGCGGATACTGCGCCTGAAAACCAGGGCATGACAGCGCGCCCGCCTGTGCTCGAGAATGCGACACGGCCCAGGGAGAAGCAGTGTCTGTGCTCAGCGCGCCGAGCGCTCGGGTGCAGGGCGCGTCTGGCGATGCGCTGGGGGGCCGCTGCGTGCGGCGCGGCACGGCCGCGTGGGCGGTCACGCTGTGGGCGCTGTTTGCGGCGCTGCTGGGCGTGGGCGCGGGCGGCGGGCTGCTGTGGTGGTACGAGCAGCGCCTGAAGCGCGCGGGCCTGAACGAGGCCCTGTTCGAGCTCGCGCTCGACCAGGGCTTTTGAGGCCGGCTGCCCAGTTCCAGGCGGAGGCCGGGCGAGCCGGCACTTTTGCGGCCTGTGTGCAGAGCCTTGACGTGGCGCGCGCTAGGGTCGCCCGCCCAGTAGCTGCGAGAGCTCGTCGAGCGGTCCTGAGCACTGCTTGGAGGGGCAGGTGCATGTTGCCTACTTGTACTTTGACTAACATTGCATTCTGCTTAGCTAGGTGCGGCGCTGGTCGGTGAGCAGAGGCGCCCTTGTACCATAATCATGTAGCTGCACTGCGCTGTGCCGATTGGGTACAGTGGCCCGAGTGGGGGGACAAGTTTGAAGTATAGCTAGCACAGATGAGAAAGGTTGCAACAAAGTGGCATACGCTACACATAGTACGTGCAGTGCGCTGCCAGAAGCACCGGTGCAAAGTGCCCTTCCCCACCCAGCACACAGACTGCTCATGCCAAATGCGCTAAAGTCCTGTTGGAACTCATCAACACTGCTCACAGCTTACACCCCAGACACTTGTGCAATGATGCAGACATATTAGCAAACGTGTGAAACCACACAAGAGGGGTTCTGTGACTCCCAAATACCAGCACTCGACCCCAGCTACTTCAAAGTAAAAAGCACACACATGCAGCAAAGGAGAAAGCGCACACATGCAGCATGGCCGCTAGCGATGCCGAAAACCATGAACCAGCGTGAGCGGGCCCCTGCCGCAGCTGCGCTGCAGCTGCAAAGTCGCCGTGTGAGCGGGACAGCTATGCACTCGAAGCTACTAGCCCGGCCCTGCCCAGGGCTTACTCTGTCGCGGCCCCCGAGCTGGCCACCGCAGCCTCCGCCGAGCCTGCGCTGGCAAGGCTGGCCGGCGCTGCAGCGCCGCTGCCGGCCGCCGGCTTTGCGGCGGACGCCTCGCCCTCCGCGGCGGGTGCAGCCGCGCCGTGCGCGCCCCACACCTGCGCGCGAGGCCCACGCCGCCTCGGCGCAGGCTCTCTGGGGAGCCGGGGTCGTGGCCGCCGCCACGCCCCTCTTGTCTCACAAAATTGCTGTGCATCACAGGTTGTGCGTGTGACACGCAGAGGCCGTGCAGCAAGCCTACAGGCTGCTGTGCGCAGGGCGGGCTGCACAGTCGCGCGCGCAGGGCGGAGCGCGCGGGTCCCGCGCACCCGCCAGCCCGAACCGCCCGGCTGCTTGGCCGCGGCTGGCGACGCGCGGCCCTTTGCGCGCTTGTTGGCCTCGGCCAGCTGCATCAGCGCGCCCACCTTCTCCTGCGTGGCCTGCGTGCGGCGCATGCAGGATTGGGTTAAAAAAGAATATTCCCACAGCATACGCGCGACCACCTGTGCGTCGGCCCGAGACGCGCCTGCCGAAAAGTCAGGCGCCAGAGCACGACCATGGGCCATACGCATTCGCAGTGCCTGCTGCCGGGAGCAAGAATAGCGCCGCCGGCCCGGCCGCCCACGCCTGCAGGGGTGGCGCGAGGGCGCGCGGGGCCCGGCACCTGCGCCAGGCGCTCCCGCAGGTCCGCCAGCTCGTCGCGCATCTCGCCCACCTCCTCAAACGCCTGCGTGGCCGTCGCCTCAGCGGCCGCCAGCCGCCGCACGGCGGACGCCCGCTCTGTGGTCACCTGGGCCCGGCGCGCGCGGTGAGGGCCCAGGCCGGGCCCAGCGCCGGCGCGGCTGCAACCCCCTGGCCCGTCACCGGCTGTTCGGCCGTGGGTATGACCGTGCAGCGCGGTCGCTGCCATTGAGACGATCTGGGCACCCAGCGGGGCTCACACGTGACGTGCGGGGCCCGCCTCAATTCCCGCGGCACCTAGCGGCTGCGACCTGGGAGGTTCGGGGCAGCCCGCTCATCGCCGTGCCGGGCCCTTGGCGGGCGCGCCGCGGCGGCGGCGGCGGAGCGGGCCGCCTCACCTGCTCCAGCTCCGCGGTCAGGGCGGCCACGCGCTCGCGCGCGGACCCCAGCTCGCGCCCCAGCGCGGCGGCCGCCCCGTCGTGCGCACGCGCGGCGGCCGCCTCGCGCGCCGCCGCGCCCTCGGTCGCGGTCGCCAGCCGCGCCTGGCAAGGGGCGCCGCTGTTTCAGCTCGTGCTAGCGCTGCAGCTCCTTGCAAGCGCTGGTGCTGAGACAGCCCCTGAACTGAACGCTTGGTCGTGCAAGTATGCACGCCTGACATGCACGCACTTTGCCACCAGCACGGCATCAGCAACCCGCCTGCACTGACCAGTGGCGCGTCATGCGCATCTGGTCGCTGCACACCTCGCAGCAGCATGCACCTCAAGCAGACTACAGGGCACAGCCTCTAGGCAGCTCAGGGCCGCTTGCAGGACCAGACAGCCTGCGCGCCGCCAACGGCAGCGGCGTCGCGGCGCCCCGCCCGCGCCGCTGCGCGGCCACGAAGCTCGGCACAGCGCTTGCGCCCGCGCTTCCGCCCGCGGCGCGCGCGCCTGCAGGTCGCGCGTGGCGATCTCGACCTCGGCCTGCGCGCCCGCCAGCGCGCCTTCCGCCTCGTCCGCGCGCGCCTCCGCCGACGCGAGCGCGGCGCGCAGCCGCTCCGCATCGGCCTGAAGCGCGCGCGCACGCATGACTCTGGCGCGCTCGCTCGGCATCCGCCGCCTCACAGGGCACGTCAGCTGGCCGGCTCGATGCATCACGGACTTCACAGCAAACATCTCAGGCGTCTTTCCGCTGCACATCTCGCTCTGAGTACGGCGGGCAGGCAGCACGCGCCCACGCGCTGACACAAGCAGGGAGGGAACGCGCCCAAAAGCACAAACCTCCAGGGAACAGGGAGACCCTGACGCCGCATGCTCAGCACCTGCAGGGCTGCAAGCTGCCCGCCACTGGTGTCCGCCGCGTCCGCCGCGGCTGCCTCGGCGGCCGCAAGGTCTGCCGCGGCGGCGTCCGCGCGCGTGCCCGCTTCCCGCGCCTGCGCCTCCGCTGCGTCGGCGCGCTCGCGCACCGTGTGCAGCTCCTCCTGCGCAGCAAAGCACGCGGGTATGTGCGGTGCCGGCGCGCCAGCACACAGCGCTCTGACGCGGCACATTCTGGTGCAGTACAGGGCACTACAGGGAATATAGCGCCTCTCGCATTGCATGCCCAGCCGCAAAGGTCTTGCCCCGCAGGCACTCAGCAGCCCCGACGCCACACCGCATCGAAGGCTCCCCACCACTTCACTCATGCTGCCTCAATACTGGTGGTAGGCAGCCTTGGCACACATGGTGAAGCAAGCCAGGAGCGCGCCTCCAGCTGCTCACACCGCTGCTGCAGGCCCTCGGCGCGGCCTGCAGTGGCATCCAGCTCCTTGCGCAGACCGGGCAGCGCGTCTGCTTCGCGCGCGCGCGCCTGTGGCGCCGCAGCCCAGCCTTATGACCCCACGGTATGGCCATGCCAGCAAGCACATTTATGACCTAGTCAGCACACATTGGGGCAAGGTGGGAGCAGGGCCAGGCTGGCACGCATGGTCTCAGAGACCGCTGCAAACCAACGATTATCAAGGCAGGTTTGTTAAGTGCTGCTCACACGCGTTCGCCGGTGCTGCATGCGGCACGGCACAGCTTGACTTTGGTCGAACAGGTGCAAGACAGCCTGCCAGCACCCACAATGGATACGAGCAAAGCGACTGAGCGGGGCCGGGGCCAGCGCCGACAAGCGTGGCGCCGCACCTGGAGAGCAGCCTCGCGCTCGCGCGAGCTCTGCAGCGCGCGCTCGGCCTCCAGGCGGCGTGCGCGCTCGGCCTCGGTCTGGCCCTCCGCGCGCCTGGCCCGCTCCTCCAGCCCTAGCGAGCGCGAGCGCAGCTCCTCCGCCTCCCACGCAGCCTGCAGGCGCAGCCCAAGCGCGTGGGTGCAGCGGGGCTGACACAGTGGAACGGCTTGCAGACGACCCTGTGCCAGGTAGCCAGGCAGTCCAGGGAGCTGGGAGCTTTGGGGGGGGGCTGAGGAAGGGGGCAGGCCTTGTCGCGGTCTGCCATGGCGCGCGCGCTCTGCGCCTGGTAGAACGCGAGCTCCTTCTCGAGCCGTTCGGCCTTGTCGCGCTCCGCGCGCCAGCTGCTGTCCGCGTGCCGCTTGCTGGTCCGGTAGTTGACCAGGTCCTCGCGCAGCGAGTTGCGCTCGGCTTGTACGCTGGCGAGCTGCGCCACGTCACGCATCAGCACATTGCAAGTCACGGCAGGTCCAGTAGGCCAGTGTGTGGCACCGGTTGCTGCTCAGAGCACTGGCTTGTCCAGCAGCTTCCGCGCCTGCTGCTTGGTGCTGTTGAGCTCCTTTTGAGTGGCAAGGATGCGCTCCCTGAGCACCGTGGAGGAGGAGGCGAAGATGCTCTCGGAGCCCTGCTGCATGCAGAGCGCCTCCACGTCTGCCGCGAGATCATCGCGCTGCGCGGTGACCCGCGCCAGCTCCCGCTCGAGCACTTTGACGCGGTCTGCCGCGTGGGCGGCAGCGCCGTTGGTGCTCTCCATGGACCCACCAGCGCAGAGCGCTGTCAGGGGCTTGTTGCAGGGCAATTGAAAGCTGTTGAGCGCCAGGCAAGCACTGGCCCGGGAATGCCCGACTGGGGCTCATTCCAGGCCCTATCAGGAGGGCTGAGTGGGCCCAAGGACTACATGCAACATTTGGAATAGGTCTGGAAACAGATGTTCCAGACTTGTGTACATCGTGTGCAGTACGTGACTGTAGGCCAGGCATGTGGAGAAGCGTAGCGTCCGGGGGGACTTGCATGCGTGGATAGGGATAGGGAACCCATGTGTGGAAGTGCATGTGGAAATGCGCCGTGTCAGGGACACCACACTCGCACAACTTACATGCCCCGAGTCGTAACAAGCAACAGAAAACGAACTGTGCATGATCATGCAGCTGTGTATGAGTGCAGCGTAACGCTTGGTCTGTATAAAAGCCATTGCTTGGTCTGTATCCGAGTGCGCAGAGCGCCCCAGCGCACTCATGCAGCGCACTCAAAACCTGATACCCACCTGGCCAATGTTCATGCCACATGGCCCAAGCCAAGCACTGGCCACATCGGACTCTGGAAAGTCATCAGCCGCGGTCGCATGTTGCCCCTTACTCACCCGGATGGGCTGCAGCGCCTATGTCAGCCAGCGCGGCACACCCCGTGCACATACGTCCATCCCTGCTGATGGCTATGGTGCCACCCCAGACCGCAAGCCGGCACTGCTTGCGAACGCGGGATGCAGACGAGCGTCAGCGCAGCAGAGGGGTTACGCGCAGTCACACTGCCGTTGCACTGCGCCTGCTGCATGCCTGCTGCATGCCAGGCGGCCTAGCCCAGGCACAGCTCCTGCTGTACGGAAAGACATGTTGGGGAGGGAGGTTGCGCAGCGTCCGCCCTCGTCAGCGGCGCTTGAAGTAGGGTGAGATGCGGATGTTGAGCGCGGCGGCACGGCGGCGGAACTCGCGCTCGGCTGCGCTGCCGCCCCCAAGCGCCTGCCGCCCCCGCCAAGCATCATGCCCGACTCACAGGCGCTGCATGTACAACACACCTAAGTGAGCCTGCAGACACCTACAAACAGTCACCCTGAGTCTGCCGCTGTAATGGGAGGTGTTGGCACGCAATGTGGACAACGCTGTACGCTGCACATGGGTTGAGCAGTTTTGGACTGCGTCCAAGATACTACCTGCGTAAAACAGAAAGCAGGTACATGGCCATACCTGGTGCAATCGGCGGCTATGCTTTCAGCTGCATACTCCTGCTCAGCCTTTGCCGTTGCATGCTGCATGTACTCTCCAAAGACAGGGAAAGGGTTCCCACCGCAGCAGGGCGGCGCCGCGGCGGCGGCGGCGGCGGCGGCGGCAGGAGCGGGGTGCCGTCAGAGTCACTGGCGGCCTCAGGCTCGTCAGGCAGCGCCTGCAGCGCCGGGGCTGGCGAGGCTACTGCGTTCTCTTTGCCGGCAGCCTGCGGCGCACATGGATAGGGGTGTCTGGGCGCGGCGGTTAAGGAGCAGCAGATGTTGGTGGGCAGCCACATCGCAGCCACAGGCCAAAGTCAAGATCAGGATCGATCAGCGCATGCACTTCAGTATTGCACGTAGATGGTGTGGGGGAGCAAGACAATGACTACGGCCTGAGCCACGCAAGGACTTAGGCCATGTGTTGACCGCCTTCTGCAGGCGGTGCGCACCGCCCCCGGTACGCCACTGCCGACGTGTATCACGAGGCACACTGGCTCGTGCGCCGGGCTGGCGCTCCCGTGCGCGCGGACGGCGCCGCCAGCCTCGCCAGCTTGGCCGAGTGCCTGCGCGCTCAAGGGGTGTACGGCGGAGCGCCAGGCAGTGTGAAGAGCAGGCGTAAGTGCGGCCCCACTAGCATGGGACTGGGCGCTGTGTATGGGTCCCTGCCTACTAACAATTTGGAGCCAACGCCCAAGAAAATAAAGTGCCTGGCTCTGCCCCAGAGCGTCTCGCTACGCTGCATGCACCAAGGACAATGCACTGCGCATGGTATGCACAGGGGAATCGACCTCATGCAGGCATGAGCATGTCACGCACCTGGGCGCTGAGGGGCGCCCGCGCAGGCCCGCCGCCCTGCGGCGCATGCGGCGTGACCTGCGTTGCGGCGTCCACAGCCGGCCGCGCCGGCCGCGCCGGCGGGGATGCCAGCGGCTCCTCCGCATCTGGCGCCCGGCAATCATCCGGATGCCGAACCTCGCCCGCGGCCTGGCCCGCCGCGGGCGGCGCAGGCAGCAGCAGCGGCGGCACCGCGGCGCGCCCCCTGAACTGGTGCACCGCAAGCCGGGTGTCCTGCGGCGGGGCGGGGAGTTGGGCCTGGTCAGCGTCTGCATGCCCGCAGCGTGCCCAGCACGTGCTGCACGCACAGCCGTGCACTTATTTGCGCAAACGATCAATGATGTGAGCCTGCTTCAGCCAGCCACGGCGACTTAGGCAGAAAGGCACATGGCATTGCATTAGGGTAGCGAAACAAGCCCTGCCGCCGACAGAGCAGCCTGGCGCCTGCCACGGGGGCGCAGGCGAGCCTGCTTTGAAACGCCAGGATTCGGAACTAACCCTGAGTTTTTCCCACAGTGCTGCGGGCTGCGGCTACAGCTGCCGGGCTGGGGCGCGCGCCTCCAGGTCGGCGCGCATGCGGCGCAGCCGGTCGCGCACGCCGGCCCACTCGCGCGCGGCCGGGCTGCTTGACCCCGGCGCTGCGGGGGCCGGGCCCGCGGCGGGCCCCGCGCCGGCGCCGGCGGCCGCCGCTCCGCCTGCACCTGCCAGCCCACGCCTTCAGCGCCCGCTCCGCTCAGCCGTCCTGGACTGAGCCATGGATCGTGACCCTGCATGCATGATTCAGACAGAGTTCATGGACATTTTGATCATTGCACCAAGCAAGCGAGGACCGCATGCAGTGCTATACAGGAGTGCTATGCAGGACTTTGGCAACTCAGCCTGCTCAGTGGAGCCACCGCGGGACCCCATGAAGCCCGGAGGGCGTCCACATCAAACATGCTGGCAGCTAGCGGCGCGGGGCTCAGCAGAGGCAGCCCTGCATCGTCTTGGAGGGGCCACGCCTGGCGCCGCGCCGGCCGCTGGCGGAGCGATGAACACGCGGTGCGCGCCGAAGAAGGCCGGCACGGCGGCCTGCGCGGCGGCCGCCGCGCCGACCAGCGCCGCGCCCGCGGCGGGCACCTTGGCCGGCGTGCCGTCGCCGCCGTCGGGAGCGTCGCCGCCCCCGCCAGAACCCTGCCCTGGCGCCAACTCCTGCAGCTCTTGCTGGCCCGGCGCCTCGCCTGCTGGGTCCTCGCCGGCAGCCGGGCCCGGGGACTGGGCGTCGGCGGGACGGACGGCGGCCCCAGCAGAGGGCGGAGCGGCCGCGTGGCCGGCGCCTGCAGCGCCCAGCGCCTTGCGCGCGCCCTGCATGCAGGCGCAGGCATGTTCAAGTCCTTGTCACTGGGCCGCATGGCCCCATCTCCCTGCCAGGCAGCATGGACGAGCCTCGTGTCCCCATGTGGATGCTTGGGACCACTGCTGTCCCACGGCCCGACATTAGCATCCGCATTGCAGGCCACGCGCCTTGTCGATCACATGCAACAGGCGTGCATCCCCGCGAGCCTGCCGTTGAGCACGTGCGGCACTGCTTGGCTGTGCGGCGGAGACCGGCGCGCCTGGAGCTGCTCGCGCAGGTGCGCGTTCTCGTGCACGCATGCATCGTTAGCCGCAGCGGCTGCCTCCAGCGCCTGTTACGCAGCGCGCGTCGCATGCCTCCATTGCCAGCTCGGTCACCAACGCGCAGGGCTGCTCACCACATGCACAAGGAGCATCGGCACAGGAAAAGACGCTTGCTTGGCGTGCCCACGCGCGCCATGCCCTGCCTCTTGGACACTGCGAGGGGCAGCGCTGTGCTGCAGGCCGCTGCTGTGGGTCCCTGCGGGTGCGAGAGGCGCGCGGGGGCTCACCAAGCGCCGCTGCATGACGAGGCCCCCGACATGGTCTAGCGTGCCAGGCGCCTGCGCGCCAGCGCCAGCATGACAGAGCTTAATGTCAGGTGCTGAGCAGCGACATGCACCCTTGAGGTGCGGACCAGGGCAGCTGTGCCCGCCGCCGCCCAAACTGCTCCTGCTCCTTTTGTGCATGGGTTGGGTGCATTGCAGGAACCTGTACAGCACTGCAGCGCGCCGCGTCATGTGCAAACCCTCAATCACTTCATGATGGAGACTGCTGTCATGAGAGCCAGCGTGGAGGCAGGTGCAGCAGGGGCAAGGCGGCCAGGCACCTGGCCCGGCGAGCCCAGGCCCGCGGGGCCGGCGTCGCCGCCCAGGCCAGCGTGCACGGCGCGCTGCGCCGTCTCGGCGCCGCACGCGATCTCGTACAGCGCCTCGTGCGCCTCCTGCGCGCGCCCCGCTCTCAACACCTGGCTACAAAGTGCATAGGGGGCAAGGTGCGCAGCGCTTGCTGGCGCCACCCCGCACGCAGGCAGGAAGTGCTTTTTCACGGCATGGCCTGCTCGCGCTTGCCATCGGCCTGCACGGAGCACTTGGCAAGCGGGTGACCACGCAGTGCACACAGACCGCGCGCATGGTCTCGCGCGGCGCGCCTGCAGCTGCTGCAGCAGCGCGGCGGTCTGCGCGTCAGCGCGCTCGGGCTCCCGCGCCGCGGCCTCCAGCTGCGCGCGCGCGGCCGCCAGCTCGCCCTGCAGCCGCGCCTGCTCTGCGGCCGCGGCTTCGGATGCCTCGCGCGCAGCCGCGGACGCGGCCTCCGCGTCTGCATACGCGTGCCTGCACCACACGCGCCGCCTCAAAGCGATGGATAGGGTGCGGTAGGGTAGGGTGTGGAAAGTGCAGGGGCCCAGGCAGGCGCGGCTGCTGCCTCGGGCTGTAGCCACGCCGGCTTTGCAGCTGCGATGTGAGTGGTCCCGCGCGCGGCCGCACATGCGGCCTCGGTGTCGACTCGCCCTGAGCGTCCATGCAGGGCATTCGACCATGGGTGCATGCCGGGCGCGGGGGGCGAGGGGGATTGACGGGAAACCAGTGCCGCACCGCGCCTCCAGCAGCTGCGCCTCCAGCTGCGCCAGCTGCGCGCGGCCGGTGTCGCGCGAGGCGGCCGCGGCGCCGCGCGCGGCCTCCGCGCCCGCGACCGCGGCGCGCGCCGCCTCCAGCTCCGCCACCAGCGTGCCCTTCTCCGCCTGCGGCCCCAAGCGGCAGGGTCTGGCTTAACCTAGCACCCGCGCCCGCCGCCTCCTCTGGCCTTGTGACAGTGCCCGGGTGTCGAGGCCGTCAAACGACCCGCGTGTGTTTGGAAGCCTGACGGTGCCCAACGGTCATACCTTGAAGGAATCCATGCCGGTAACTTGAGCACGCATCCGAAGCATAGATAGCTGCACGCCCTGCTTCCGCTCGTGGGTCGTTCCCGTCACAGCAGGCACGAGCATGGGACACGCCGCCGCAGCGCGCCTCGTAGGCGGCCGCCACCAGGCCGGCGTGCTCGGCGAGCTCGAGCAGGCGCGCGCCGGCGGCGCGCGCGCGGTCCGCCTCCGCGGCGGCCAGCTCGCCCTGCGCCTCGGCGCTCTCGGCTGCCGCCGCGCGCTCGCCGCCCGCGCGCGCCAGCGCCGCCTCCACGCCCTCCAGGTCCGAACTGCGGGTCCGAGCACCACATAACCCTACCCTATCCGAGCACTCAGCACTCGTTCAGGCGCCACGCCCGCGCCGCGCCCAGCTCGGGCCGTTGCATCATGCTGGAGCGTGCTCGCTGCCTGTTTCCGCCCAGCGTTACTGCGCGGCGCTGTTGGGCTGGTCGCCATGCGCATGCTCAGCACTGCCCTAATATTTTTGAAAACGAGCAAGCCTGGGCAAACCTCCCCGCCACACGTGTGAGCATGTCTGCGTCTGCGCGGGAGCGCATGGCAGGCCGAGCTGCGAGAAGCGCCACTGTATTCCGGCCCCGCGCCCGGGGCCGGGGCGCGCCGCAGGCGGCGGTTCTCGGCCTCCAGGCGGGCGCTGTTGCCCATGAGCAGGTCCCACTGCTCCAGCTGCTCGCGCGTGGCCGCCAGCGCGGCCTGCTGCCCGGCCGCGCGCGCGGCCTCCGCCTCCTCGCGCAGCGCGCCCGCCTGCGTCGCGCGCGCCCACAGCGCCTGCGCGCGGCCGCGCGCGCGCTTTCTACGCCGGGCCGCGCGCGCGCTGGCGGGCGCGCGGCCGGGCGGGGGCAGCGCCGGGCTCCCGCCGCCCGGCCGCGAGCGGCCCAGGCGTGGGCGCTGGCCAGGCCTGATCTGTCCCTTGCCCGCAGGCGCGCTGGCGGACGCGCTTCCGCCTCATCATCTTGGCACCAGAAATGTACCATGACTGCAAAAAAAATAGGCGTGCTTGGCGGCCAGCGGGCGGCGCCGCACCAGCAGCAGCCCAGCAGCCTACCCCTGGTAGGGTGCGGCAGGGCGGGCCGCGCCTGCAGCTCCCCGCGCGCGGGCGTGGTGACGACGGCGGCCAGGCCCAGGCGCGCCAGCCACGCCTCCAGCGAGCCGCGGCCCACGCTCGCGGGCGCCGCCGGCGGCAGCAGCCCCAGCCGGCTGCGCGTCCACGGGCCTGCAGTGTGTGCAGTGTGTCAGTGCGCCGACTGGAGGGTATGCAGCACACCGGCTACACTGTGAGCATGGCGCCCTGGCCAGCGCAGCAGCCCAGCGGTGTGCTCCTGGCCATGCTATCTGGCTGCATGTCATGAGGGCCTGCACTGTCAACATTCCAAGGAATGGTACGCGCAGACCGCTTTGGTTGACCTGCCCTGGCCCGGTAGGCCCCGCATCTACGTCCCAGCAGGGTGCACGTCTGGATGCAACGCAAGCCTCCACTCGACAAAGGGTATCCTGCCAGCGCCTGTCGCGCTCGCATGCTGAAGGGCCCCGGTGACAGAGCCTTCGAGGGGTGATCACCGGCAGGCGTGGCAGAGTACGGGAAGGCAGGCACGCCGCTTGCGCCGCCGCACGCGGGCGTGGCGGGGCTGCCCGGGGCCCCCGTCGCCGGGTCGCCCTGGCCTGGGCAGGCAGCCGGGCCCTTGTGCGGCGGGAGGCTGCCGGGCCCGGGCGCGCCCGGCGCCGCCTCGCCCTGCACCGGCGAGGCGTAGGCGCCGCGCGCCAGGTGCGCCAGCATGAGGCGGTACGGCGTGGCCGCGCGCTGCGTGGCTGCCGGGCACCCTGCGCGTGCCGCGAGCTCAGCCGTCGCCAGGCTGCTGCAAACGCAGGTCAACAGCATGCATGCGCAAGGCCCTTTGGCCTGCAGGTGCGGCGCAACATGCCAAAGCTACGGTGGCCAGCGTCGCCACGGCGCCACTCACAACCCCATGGCATGCTGCATATGATCATATGCCAGCCCATGAGCTGCGACTTGTCAGTTGTCAGTTCCAGGTCATGCACGCCCGCCGCATGCACGCACAAGAGTACGCCATGCACTCACAGGACGCGCACCCATCTGCGCAGAGATGCGAGCAGCTGCAAGGTGCGGCGCCGCCGGCTGCAGCGCCGACTCCCCTGCATCTGCCATCGCGTCGGGCGCCGCCACCGCGGCCTCCGCTGCCCGCGCACCGCTGGCGGGCGGCCCGCGCGCCGCCTTGTCCCCGCGCGCGGCAGCCGGCCTGGGGTTGGTGGTAGTGTTGCAGGCGCCTGCGGCATGCGCCGGCGCAGGGCGCACGGGCGACACCAGGCGCACGCGCCGCGCGCCCGCCCGCTTCCCGGTCTCAGACCCCGCGCTCGCGAGGTGGTCGCAGGTTGGAGCCGCGGGCGCAGGCTCCGCGCAGGGTGCGCCACTGCCCGCTGCCGTGGCGGCTGCCGCTGCAGCCAGGCTTCGCCTTCTCCCCTCTGCTGCGACAGGGGCGCCGGCAAGGCCGCCTGGCGTCACGCTGCCGACAGACTCGCCCGTGCCGTCCGGGATGTCAGGGGGCCCCGACCGCACCGCGGCCCCAGCCCCTGGCCCGTCAGCTGTGCACAGGGGCCGGGGCGTCTCTTGGAGCGCCTGCTCCAGCGCCGCCGGACTGCCCCCCGCGGCTGCGGGCCGCGGCGCAGAGGCAGCTTCCACGCCTGCTTCTGCTGCGCTGGCCGCCGTGGCGGCGGACGCAGCCGGAGGCGGCGCCTCTGCGTCGCTGCTGCCGGCCCCAGCGCTGCGCATGGCACTGGCATCTGCTTGGGCGCCTGCAGGCGCTGGCGGCGCCGCGGAAAGGGCCGCTGGCTCGACCATGGCCCGGCTGGCTGCGAGCGCGGGAGCGGTGGACAGCTGCGCGGGCGGCATCCGGCCCCCATCCGCAGCCTCCAGCTCGCCGCTGCAGGCTGCAGCGCTGCGGAGCTCAGCGGCGTCCGCGCTTGTACCAGCGGGCGTGGGGGCGGTGACAGCATCGGCCGCCTTCCCGGCACTGGCGCTGCTCGGCAAGCAACTGTGCAGCCTGCTGGCGACTGCGTCTTCGCAGGCTCGCGGCGGCGCTGCGGATGCCCCGGCTCCCGCCGCCGGCGCGCCGCTGCGCGATGGCGTGGGGCTCTGCGTTGCGCTGATGTCCGCGCGGAAGCTTGCAGCGTCCCTGCCGGCTTCTGCGGCCACCGCAGCGGCCGCGTCGTCGCAGGCATTGGCGCCGCCCGCCTCGCCGGCGCAGGCGGGCAGCGGGCGCGCGGGCGGCGACGCGGATGCCAGCGCGCGGATGAGCGCCATGGGGCTAGGGTTGGGGCCCGAGGCGCCGCCCTCGCGCACTGCAGAGCGCGGCAGCGCCCGGCCGGCGACGGCCGGCGAGGGGTCGACCAGGTCCGCCCAAGCGCTCGCCAGGTCGGGGTCCGGGGTGAGGCCGGGCGTCGGCTGCGGCGCCGTGCGCCATAGGCCCGCCATGAACGGCGTGCTTGCCAGGCCCTGTGCGGCACGCGGGTGCGTCACAGGAAGCGGGCCTTCGACGCGCAGTGGCGGCGCCCTGTGAGGCCATCTCACGGAGACCTTGGGGTGCACCCGTGTGACCATGACGTCCGTGCTTGGCTCTGGTCAGGAGGCGCGCCCGGGGCTGCGGGCAGGCAACCCAGCAACTGCCGGCAAGCCCATGCAGGGCAGGTGGGGCACACCTGCGGCCCGAGCGCTGGCGTGTCCGGGCGCAGCAGCCGCAGCAGCCCGGCCACTGCGGGCGTGGGCAGGCTCTTTGCGAGCACGCTCTGTGCGACGTAGTCCACTGCGGCGCCCCCGGACCCCTGCACCTAGGACACACAGGTCGTGGAGTCTCTTTGCGCTGCACGAATGTTTGCTCTGCGCTGCAAGCCCTGACAGGTAGCGAAGCAGACCCAGTGGCAGCAGCTCGCCGTATTTTCAGCTCTGCATACACGTAAAACTGCACAAGATGGGCGCTCCCACCTCGACGTCAGCGGCAGCGAGCGCGGGCGCGCTCACGGCCGCGGCGCCAAGCTGAACGGGCGTCGCGGCCGCGCCCGCGTCTGCGCGCCGCTCCAGGCCGCAGTACTTGGGCGAGGGCAGCCTGGATGCTGGCCGGCCGTCGCCAGAGCTGTCTGCTGATACTCGCGGCGCGCCCTGCGGCGTTGGGATGCGGCTGACAAAGCCCGGCGTGCTGGGCCGCGGCGCTGCGCCCAGCCGGCTGGCGGCACGCCTGCCGGTGGCGGCAGCAGCGCCGCCCTCGCCCAGTGCGCCAGTGCCAGGCGTGGCCTTGGCACCTGTGGCGTCCAGAGCCTTTGCTGCGGAGCGCGCCTGCATGCAAACCAGCATGTGAGCATACTGCTGCTGCGGCACAGGCTCAGTAGCCACTGTGCTGCTAGGCGCGCCTCAAGGGCTGACTCGCCAGACATCCTGTTTGGCTCCAAGGGCGTGAGCGGCGCTCTGCCTGTCAGCGACACTCTGCGCGCTCTGCCCGCCGGCGCCACCACCATGGCGCAGCGCTGCGTTCACGATGCAAGAGGGGGCTCCGCAAGCCCAATTCAGCCCACAGACTCCCCTCCTTGCCCTGGGATGCTACTAGCCGTTGCTGTTGTGAGCAAGCACTTGGGCACTGCTTTGCTCCGGAACGACCTTCCAGGCCTGTGGAACTGCTGTTATTGTAGCCTGAAGCCTCGTCGTGGGCGGGGTCTGCTCTCAGCTGTGCCTTTCCAAAACATGTCCGCAGAGAGGGTAGGGATTATGCTTCCCACAGGGCCAGGCTGGCCCGGCCAGCCTCCGAGGAAATAGGCCCACCGAAGTGCTTCTGTGCTCCCCGTGCGCGTGCAGCTCGCAGAAAGCGCGAGGTATGTGCAGCGGCTGACGAACTAGCGCCTTTGCCTGATGCCCTACGACCGGGAGCGGGATAGGCGGGACCGAGACAGGGAGGCGCCTGAGAGGCCCTCACGGCGCGACAGGGACCGCGACCGCGAACGCGAGGCTCGCGTCAGAGACAGGGACAGGGACAGGGACAGGGACAGTACCAGGGACAAGGACAGAGACCGCGACGGGGGGGCCAGGGACAGAGGCCGCGACCGCGACAGGGACCGCGCGGCCGAGCGGCCGCGCGACGCCGACGCGCGCGGCGCGCGAGACCGTGAACGCGAGCGCGGGGACGAGCGAGCCCGCCGCCCGGCCGAGCGCGACGCAGGCGAGCGGGAGCGCAAGCGAGGCAGGGAGCACGAGGAGGACCGGCACAGGTGCGGAGTGTGGTGGGGTGCTGCCCCTGTCTAGCTGCAGCTTGGAGAGACCAAGACTGGCTCCTACAGAGGGCACTGCTCTCGTGCGTGTGGCTTGCTGGGTCGCAGGCCAGCTGTGACGTGTTGGGCGCCAGAGTAGGTGGCGCTGCGGCTTGGGCGCCGGCTGCAGATGGTTCCATGGCAGGCTGGCCGCAAGGCGTGAGAGGCGGCTTGGCATCTCTTGATATGGGTGCTGCGCCCCACTGAAGCGTATGCGTGCCTGCAGGCCGCGGAGCGAGGCGCTCGACGACAGGCGCCGCGAAGGCCGCGAGCGCAGCGCGGAGCAGGCCGGCGGCGAGGACGAGGGGCGGCGCAAGGGCAGCGGCGAGCGCGAGGACGGCGCGGACGCGCCGCCGGCCAAGCGCGCGCCGGAGCTGCCTTCCGAGATACCTGAGGCGCGCGCCCGGCGCGCCGCTCGCTGCCCGACTCTCTGCCACGCCGCACAGGCATGTGCTGCAGTGCTTGGCTGTCTTTACCCTCTAGAGCCCGCCTGGCACCTCTGGCCACACGGCAGGCTGTCGGGGCGCGCACGAGGGTGCGATAGGTAACCTACTTTGACCTACCCAATCATAACCCAACCCTATCGGGGCGCGCAGGTGCCCTTCGACGCGGACATTACGGCCGAGGAGATGCAGGTGATGGTGGCCATGGGCATCCCGTTCGGCTTTGAGACCACCGCCGGCAAGCACGTCGAGGGCGACGCGGCCAACGCGGGCGCGGTCAAGGCGAAGAAGACGCGGCGGGCGCGGCAGTACATGAACCGCCGCGGCGGCTTCAACCGGCCGCTGCCGGCCGAGAAGACCGGCGAGATTGTGTACGCCTCGTAGTGGGCTGCGGGCGTGCGGCGCCGGCGCTCGGCTGCGCGGCAGCAGCGCGGGCGGCGCTGCCAACTCGGCACTCTGCTTTGAGGGATGGGTGTGTGCCGTGTGTGCCGTGAGGCTGTAGAGTGGCTGGTGTTCATGGCTGTTTGGCAGCAGCAGAGACACTTTGCCATGTGCGTTTACTTTGTTGCCCAGTCGCGTGCGCTACTGAGCAGTCGGCAAACCACTTGTGTGAAGCAAACACACTGAAGGTCCAACATCAGACATATGATTCGCTGCAAGGTTCAGTCGCACACTCAACACATACACCAGGGGCGGCCATGCAACGTTTGCTGGCAGAGCCAGCTGCACGCGTCAGCAGCGTCCCAACAGCAGCTCCCTGCGAAACGCAGCACATGCAGCGGCAGTGCGTGTCCCCGCCTGCAAGCGGCCCAGAGCCAGCGCCTCCGCGTCAGCTCCGACCTCCCGCAAGCCCTGCCCCCAAGCGGCACCGGGCGCCTTCCCCCCCAAAAACGCGCTGGCGCTTGCGCGGCGCAGGCGGCCCGGGGCAGCGCGGGGTGTGCTGGTAGGGTATACCCAGCATTTCCCTGCCCTATCCCTACAACAGCGCGTTGCGCAGGTCCTCCAGCTTCTTGAGCACCTCGCCGGGCGTGCGCTCCAGCTCCTCGGCGACCGCGCGCTGCTTGTCGGCCGGCATCTGCGAGAACTGCTCGCACAGGTCGCCGTCGACCACGTCCTTGACCTGCGCGCGGCGCGCCCGCGCATGGGCCTCGGCGCAGCGCCTGCGCGCACCTAACCCTACCCTATATTCCCCGCGCGCACGGCCCGCGCGCCCGCCACGCGCCGTCCCGCGCCGCCCTCTCCCGAGCGGCAGCACGAGGGGGGCGCGGGCGCGCGCCCGGCGCGGCGGGCCTGGGCGCGTCAGAGCAGCGCATCCGAAGGCACGCACTCGCCTGCGCGCTGTCAGCGCGGCCAAGGCTGTACGCTCCTCCGGCCCCTCCTCCTCCTCAAAGCAGGCGGGCGAGCGGAGACAAGCCCAACACGCCAGGCTGTCCGGGCTAGGGTTTTGCGCCGGGAAGTAGGAGCTGCGGTAGGGTTGGGGCTCCGCACCGGGAAGTAGGAGCTGCGGTAGGGTTGGGGCTCCGCACCGGGAAGTAGGAGCTGCGGTAGGCCAGGTGGTCGCGGCCGGACAGCGGCGGGAACTCCTGCCGCAGGTGCATCTCCAGGTGGCTGAAGAAGTCCACATCCTCGCGCGACGTGAACGGCAGGAACGCGCCTGCGCGGCGGGCCCCCCAGCGCTCGCGGCCGCCCCCCAGCGCTTGCGGCCGCACCCCAGCGTTGGCGGCCGCGCAGCACGCCCGCGCCCGCGCCGGCATCGGCTCAGCTTGCCGCTGAGGCGCATTGCTGGGCTTTTGCTGCCCCTAATGGTGTCCAATTCAGGACCAGCGTGCGCAGCCAGGACAGGCGCACAGGTCCGTCACCAGGCTGGGCACGTTTGTGGTTGCGAATTCGTCCCGCGTGTCGTCGATGCCCGACGGGCGAGCAGCTGGAGGACCTCGAACGCGCGCGCGTCGGCCAGGTACCGCCAGAACATTTCCGGCGGTGCCTGGCTGACGTGCGCGCGCTCAAGGTCCTCCAGCTGCTCGTCTGTTCAGGCATTGATGACACGCGGGACGACTTCGCAACCACAAACGTGCCCAGCCTGGTGACGGGCCTGTGCGGCCTGTCCCGGCTGCGCACGCTGGTCCTGAAACTGGACATGCACAGGGAACTTCGGGTCCGGGACACGGCGCGGCCAAGAGGCGAGGTGGGCGGCGGCAGGACAGGCTGGCGCTCCTCGGCCGACCCAGGAGGAGCGCGGCAGCGCGCGGAATGAGTTGCACCAACGCCGCTCGTGCAGTGGCATACTTGCACAGGCGCGCCCGGAGGCATGCCACCGCCGACGCTCGACGCAGGGCTGCGGGGGCCGCCCATCTGAACTGCTTATGAGTGTGCTGCTCGCGCGCCGGCCAGCGCCCCCCGCCCGCCCGCAGCGCAGCCCCCGCCCTCGACGCGGAGGCTGACCCTACCCGAGGCGGGCGCGCACCGATGCCGCCCATGATGGTCGCGTACACGAGCGCCTCCTGGCCGCCGGGCTGCAGCGTGCCGCGCTGCAGCGCGGTGACCAGGTCGCCGACGTGGAAGTTGATGATGTCGTCCAGCTTGTGCGCCGCGCCGTTCAGCAGCGTGGCCGCGCCCGCGAACTTGCCGCCGGTGGGGTCGTCCTCCACCTGCGGCGCCGCGCGCGGCGCCCTTGCAGAGTTACCCAACAGCGCCGAGCCCGCGCGCGCGCGCGCGCGCGGAGACTGCTAGTGGAGCTTGCAGGGTTGCCCCACGCTGACCCCACTTGTAAAAAGGACTTGAAAGGGATGGTCGCCCGGCACGGCGCTGCCGTGTAAGCGGCGCTCGGAGCCGTCCAGTGCTGCCGCGCTGGCTGCAGGCAGGGCGCGCGCGTGCACGCCGCAGCCAGGCTTGCGCGTGCACACCGCGGCCAGTCCTGCTCGGCACTGGCACTCGTTCTAGGCACACCATGGCAGCCAGAGCTCACTCGTAGCCTTGAGCTTGGAAAAGGGCCGCCGGCGCGCCTGCCCGGAGACCTCGGCCGGCAGGCGCGTCAGGAACACGTTGCAGAACTTGTCCGCCGCGGCGACCGTGTCGTAGTCCAGCGGCAGCGCGGCCGTGATGTGCCGCGGCGCGACGTCGTCCGCGAACTCGTACAGCACATTCTCTGCGGCCTTGTACTTGAAGTAGTGCAGCGACTCCTGCGCAATGCTAGGATTGGGTCGGGCATAGGATAGGTTAGAGTAGGTACAGCCTTGTACGTGAAGTAGTGCAGCGACACCTGCGCAGCGCGGCGGCGCGGCACAGCGGCCCCCGCGCTGCAAACAGCTACTCGGGGGACGCCGATCCAGCCGTGTTCAAGAACGTACAGGTCGCGCTGAAGCCCCTGCCTGAGCGCGACAGGACCAAAGAGACGCCGCCACCGCATCGCCGTGCGGCTCGCATGCGGCGCAGTCCGCCCCGCGCAGCACGGCCCGCACCGCAGCAAGCATGCACGCGGAGCTGCCGCGCCGCGCTTTGACCCGCGAGGCGCACGGGCGGGGGCGGGGCGGGCGCGCCTGCAGGTCGCCGACGTAGATGCGGTCGCCGAGCGTGGCCAGGCTGGCGATGTGCGTGGGCAGCTTGCGGTGCTCGCACTTGCGAAGCAGCTTCTTCTTGCCGGCCTCGTAGATGCGCAGCGTCGCGCCCACGCCCGCCAGCAGCCGGCCCTTGAACGGCGCCAGCGCGCCCGGCACGCCGCCGGCCGGCGTGCGGTGCACCAGCTCCAGGCGCTTGCCGCTGTCGCGAATGCGGTACACACGCAGGTAGCCCTCTGCGTGCGCGCGCGCAGCCGCGCGTCAGGCGCGCCGTTCATGGTGCACGAGCTGCAGGCGCGCGCCGCCGTCGCGCAGGCCGCGCTGCGCGCGGGCGGCCCTCTGCGCAGGCGCGCGCGCACGGGCGCCGAGCCGGCCAGGGAGGCGCCGTGCACGGCGCCTGGCGCGGCCTCTCAGCAGGCGCATGCCCCGCCACTGCTGCCGAGGCCGATCCGGCACCTGGCGCGGGTGGAGGGACAGCGCCTGCGCGGAGCCGACCACCAGCCCCAGCGCGCAAGGTCTAGGGTGGGGAAGCCCTACCATGCCGTCGACCTGGCGGGGATAGAAGGAAAGCGCCTGCGCGGTGCCGACCCCTAGCCCCAGGGTGCAAGGCTTAGGGCAGGGAGCGACACCCCACAGTCGACCTGACACAGGTAAAAGTAGAGCGGCTGCGCGGTGCCGACCACCACACCCAGGGCGCAAGGGTTTGGGCTGGAAGCCCTAACCCACCGTCGACCTGGCGCGGGTAGAAGGAGAGCGCCTGCGCAGTGCCGACCACCAGCACCAGCTTCTCCTCCGGCCAGGACGTAAAGCGCGCCAGGCACATGCTCACCGCAGCCTCGTTCTCGTCCAGCTCCAGGAGGCTGCGCGCGCGGCGCCGCGCTCAGCGCTACACACCGTGACTTGCCAGCCTTGCCTGTCATCCTGCCCCAAGTAGCCCTGCGCATGCGGCCACGCTCTCTGCACCTCCAGGCGCGCTGCAACCCCAACCCGGTCAATTATAAATAAATAAAGAGAAAGCCGCGATCGCTCGGCGTCTGCCCCATCCTAACGTCCACCTCCCAACTGGCCGATCCTCCCGCCTACTTTCCAACAGTGCAAACCGCCAGCGAGCGCGCCAGGCCGCGGGCCTGGCCTCGCCAGCAGTTAAAGCAGCAACGCCTGGCAGAGGCCGCGCGCCTGGTGGTCTGGAGGGTTGCAGGGTCGACGGTGCGCAGGCACGACGCCCACTGCCCCGGCGCGCCGCGCGGCGCGCCGTACTGCTCGTCCTCCGCGGCGCGCGCCTCGTCCTGGCCGCCGTCCTGCTGGCGCATAGGCTTAGGGTTAAGGCGGGTCTGAGACATGCGTGCGGTGCATCTGCTGCACGCCTGGCCCACACTGGCATACAACATTGCTTCGCCAAAGTGACGGCCGGGGCCTGCCATTGCCCGGCGACCCTGGCAGCGCGGCGGCGCTGCCCAAGGGCTCACAGGCTGGCCTTGTGCCAAGTGCCTCCATGCTCCCCGGCCTTGCGCCCCAGACGGGCAGGCGCGGCCGAGCGCATTGCCAGACCCCGCCGCACACCTGGGCGCCCGCGCCGTCCGCGTCCATCGCGGCCGCGCCGGACGGCTCCGGGCGCTCGGCCCAGGGCAGCGCGCCGTGGTCGGCCTCCGCCACGATGAGCGTGTTGAACTCGGGATGCACCACCAGCTTGCGCGGAGTATACCGCAGCCGCAGCGTCTGGCGCGCGCGATGTGACAGCGTTAGCCTACCCAAACCCTTTGCTGCGTATTAGACTCCGAATGGACCACCAGCTTGCGCGGCATGCAGCGCAGCCGCAGCACATGGTATTAACCTGACCTAACCCTGTTCTGAGCACACGCGCTGGCGCCGCCCGGCCGCGTGGTGAGAGCGTCTTTGGGCCGAAGGGGTGTTCGCCGGGGCGGGCGCAGGCATGCTACGTTGCAAGAGGAACGTAGCTTGCACGACCGCGTCTCGCAACACGCCATGGGCGCGGGTGAGCTGCCTTCCAGCGAGCAACCTGTATAGAGCGCCCGCTGCCTACAACCAGCCACCTCACAAACCGGCGCCGAACAGTGGCAATGCGCCGCACAGGAAAGGGGCCGCGTGAGTACTGGGAGGCCGCGCAGGCATGACGCGGGCGCTACCAGCACAGGAGCGCTTCAAAATGCTGCTTGTTAATAAGAGGGTAGGGGCAGGAACCGGGCCCCACCAGCACAGGAGCGCCTGGGCGTGCTGCTTGTTATGAAGAGGGTTAGGGCGCAAACTGAGGCCCACCAGCACAGGAGCGCCTGGGGATGCTATTAGATGTAAGAGTAGGAGTAAGAGGCTGCGATACCGGGCGCGACCCGGGGTCCACCAGCACAGGAGCGCCTGGGCGTGCTGCTTATGTACGAGTAGGAGTAGGAGGGTTGGGGCGCGCCTGCTGGTTGAACGTCTCGCCCAGGCGCTCCACGGTCAGGATGCGCAACGTGTTGCGCGCGACCGCGCAGAAGCCCTCTGGGCACTGTTCCGACGCAAAGCCGCTCGCATGGTCCAGCGCCTCGTATGACACGGGCGCCAGCATGTAGCGGCCCATGTCGGAGAAGCCCTGCACGCGCGCATAGGGTTTTGCGCAGGGTTTCTGCACGCGCGCGCGCGCCCGGCTGTTTGCAATGTCTTTGCCGCAAACCTCTGGCAGCACGGAAATCTCATGATTCGTGGCACATGCGTGGCCGGGCGTATGACACCGGCGACGGCGCAGGGTCTGCAGAACCAGGCTTTCTGATTTTGGTGGATAGATGACATAGCGCTGGTCTGCCACCACCGAGTCAGAGCCAAAGGAGTTTGCGCACGGGACCATTGTATGCCGTGACATGTGAGAAGGCAGCAAGCGCCGAGGCCGCCGCGAACGCAAGGCTGGGCGCCGCACCAGCCAGGGCCGCGAGGACAGCGCGAGCATTGAGCGCGCGCCGCGAACGGTGACTGCGAACAGCTTGGGCGCGCGCGTGCCCAGGAAGCGCTTGCGCGTGTCGCTCAGCTGTCCCGTCACGCGGTCCACCTCCGAGCGCAGCAGCACGCCGTTCGCCAGGCCTGCGCGCCGGGCTAGGGTTAGGGTACGCGAGGCTCACAGCAGGGCTAGGCAGTGACATGCGGACGGATACCGCTCAGCTGCTCCATGGGTCGGCCTGCTGCTGAGCGCGGCCGGCACGGCGGCGAGCAGCCTGGCAGGCTTGGCAAGCGCGCGCGTCAGCTCACCCCGGCGGGAGAAGTTTGGAGCGGCGAGAGCGGCTCGCATGCGACCGCGCGCCCTGTGCGGATATAAGTCAACCCAGCCATGTTCAGGCTGCAGACGGGCGCAGCGAACGGGGCCCGGCGGGCCCGGCCCGCTCGCGCCACCGCTGCGCGCCCAAAGCGCGCGCGCGCCCCGTCCCGCGCACGCAAGCGCCCCGCTGCGGCCGGGCAGGCCGGCCCCATGCACAAGCGCGCTGCGCGGGCGCGCCTGTGTGCAGGAAGAGCGCAGCCGCGCCGGCTGTGGCGCCGTCGGCGCCGGCCTCGGCGACCGGCGAGTCGAGCATGAGCAGCGACTCGGGCGTCGCGTCCACCGCCTGGACCGCCGCGACCTTGAGCGCGTCCTCGGGGTCCAGGCTCAGCACGCGCACCTGCGCCGCGCGGGGCCAGCGCGACGAGCATAAGGCGAAAGGAGGACGGCAGCGGCGCGCCGGCGGCGGCGCCGCCGGCGCCGCGCGGGCGGGTCCAGCGTGTTGCGGCGGCGCGGCTGCCGCGGCCGCCGCTTGCACAGCCACGCTCAGCTGCATCCCCGGGAGCCAGGCTCCGCAAGCGCACCCGGGCCATGGGCCGCGTGCAGCCACACAACCCGATCGGAGTTTTGCAAGCGCGTGAAGAGAGCAACCAATGTGCACACACTCTCCTGCATGTGCGCCCCGCGCCCTCCCCTCCGCGCTCCTGCAGACATGCTGCACGCCATCCGAGGCTGCTCCACCCCACCCGCCCTGCTCAAGCGCGTTCTAGAGCCTGACAACCCTGCATCTGACAGGCCCGGCGCCATGACGCTGTGTGCGCCGACCATGCCGGATCACGCATGCGACCAAGGCCGAACGCGCCGCGCCGCCAGGCCGGGGCGCGCCGTGTTGTCGTAGGCGCCGACGGCCAGGAAGCGCGCGCGCTGGCGGCCCTCCGGCACGGGCAGCAGGTCCAGGGCGGCCACGTCGCCCGGCATGTCGCGCTTGGTCATCTCCAGCAGCTGCCCCGCCGCGCTGAGCTCGAAGTAGATGAGCTCGCCGCCGCTCAGCGCGATGACCACCTGCGCGCGCGCGCCGCACCCGCTCGCACGCCGCGCACGCATACCCTTACCCTACCCTAAACCTGCCGCAATTGACGCCCACCGCGGCCATGCGCCGCGTGCCGCTCGCACAGGCCGCCCACGCTCCGCGCGCTCGCGCAGGCGCGGGGTGAGGGGCGGGGGCGCCGGCGGCGCGCGCGTGCGGGCGCGCGCCTGCCGCCCATTGGTCGCAGACCGGGAGATCGAGCGCCGCCCGGGCGCGCGCCACTCGTTGATGCGCCGGTCCGCGCGGATATGCCGCAGGCCCGACGGGTGCACCTGCGCGGCGCGGCTCATCAGCTGTCCGGCCAGCCCGGACGCGCCACGCGCAGCTTGGCTCGCAGTGCTGACATCGCAGCCGGCCGCTTGCTTTAAACGCAGCAGGGCGCAGCCCGTGTGGGCCAGGGCCAAGCGCGGCATGGAGCACAACGTGCCGCAGTGCCGCCTGTCTGGCGGTGCACGGGGGTAGGCTTACGGTAAGGGTTAGGGCGGGGCGCGCCTGCAGCATGCTGTCGTCCGCCAGCAGCTGCGTGCGCAGCGTGGGCACCGTGCTCAGGAAGCCGCTGTCGTTCACCTCCTCCACCGTCTCGCCAATGGACAGCACCTGCGCGCCGCCTGACCCACTGGCCAGAACGCCCATGCCGCGCGCCCCCCGCGTGACCATGCATGCGACCGCGCGCCCTGTAGGTAAAAAGAAAGTGCGCGGGTCACGCTGCCAAAAGTCGGGGCGCCGCCTGTCACCAGGCACAGGCCGCTGCCCCTAGAGGGGGGCAGCCGAAGGGGCCGCTCCGTCGGCGCACGCCCCAAGGCCCACGGCGCGCGGCGCACGTGGCCTAAGCGCAGAGCGCGCCCATGGCCGCGCCCAGAGCGGGCGTCCGGCGCCCGCACCAGCGTGGCTTTGGTGAAGGAAACGGCGATGGATGCGTCATCCCTACCCCTAAAGTCGGGCGACTGGGCGCCCGCACCAGCGTGGCGTTGGTGAAGGAGACGACGATGTATGCGTCCAGCTCGTCCGCGGCGGCGCGCCGGATGGTCCACACGGCGGTCGGGTTGCCCGGCAGCTCGGACACGGCCATCTCAGCGACCGCCAGGCCGTGGCGCAGCACGCGCAGCGACGCGCGCGCGCCGCGCCCGCACAGCGCGTACAGCTGCGCGGTCTCCTCGTTCAGCAGGTTGGCCACCTGCGCGGCCGCGACCGCCGCTCGCTCCCCCAGCCGGCCAGGTGCCTTTGTCCTTGCGGTCCTATCTTTGACCTAACACCAACCCTATGCACAATTCCATCACGACGCAGCTTGCTCCTTCTTCAGCAGGCTGGCCACCTGCATAGCCGGGCTGCAAATGGAGGACAAACAGTCAGCTCCCACAGCGGTCGCGGCGTGTGTGCGCGCGCCTTCAGGTCGGTGGTCGGGGCGAAGCTCTCCATCTCGTCGACCAGCGCCAGGTTGCGCAGCGGCCGCGGTTCGAAGAACACCGGCTGGAAGCCCTCCTCCGTCTCCTGCAGCCCTGCCGAGCTGGCCTCCACCGCGTCGTCGTCCTCGCCGATGCTCTGCGCGCGCGCGCGCACAGCATCGCTACGACGGACGCATTTTCGTCAGCACTCTTGCTGAGGGGCGGGCGCCTCCGGCGCGCGCAGCCCAAGTGCATGGCGGTGCGCACCGAGGGCAGGCGGTACGGAGTCGCAGCGCATCAGGCCGGCAGCGGAAGGCCTAGGGGTGCCAAATCTGGCGCAGAAGTGGAGGGCGGGGGGTGGGGGGGCAGGCACGCGCCTGGAACTGGTACAGGGCGTGGTTGCCAAACTCGGACGCCGCGAACAGGAAGCCGCTCTTCAGGATGCAGACGGACGCGCAGGGCGGGATGGTGTCAAAATACTTCACCTTGACCTCCGACACGGCCTCGCCGGCAAACACCAGCGACACCTTGTACAGGTCGCCGTACTCGCTCTGCGCGCGGCCCCGCGCCGCATGACGTAGGGTAGGGTACCCTACCCTGATCCCCGCGCAGTGACCACCCCCGACGGCGTGCCGAGCGCGCAGGCGCAGCGCGGCGCACGCCTCGAGCGGCCGCGGCGCGGCATGCACGCATAAGGTGCTGCGCTTTCATAGCAAGCACGTGAGCACCAACGCGGCCCGAGCAGGAGCGCCAGGCGGCGGCTCAGCAGCAGAGGCCGCGGAGGGGGTCCGAGTGCGCGGGCGCGCCTGGACCAGGAAAAAGAAGAGCGCCTTCTGCTTGTGCGTGGCGTGCGCCACGATGAGCACGCCGCGGTCGACCGGCAGCGCCGAGCGACGCGGGATGACGGCGCGCACGTCCGGGTGGTCCTGCGCGCGCGCCGCGCGACTCGAGCCCACTGATGCGGGCGGGCGTGGGTTCACAGGGTCCGGGGCCCGCTGCAACAGATAGGGCGGCATCCGTTTGTGCGCGGATAGAGCGGGATACCCCCAGTCTGTGCTTGTACAACAAAACGCCAGCCCGCACTCGCTGGTCCGCTCTGCGTCGCGCTCGCGCCCGGCTGCGGCGCATGGTGTGCGCCCCGGCGCGCGCGGGGGCAGGCCAGGAACCACATGCGCCTCCCGCGCGCGCCGGCCGGCCCCCGCGGGCCGGCGCTGCACCTGATGCTCTGTGACGCCCTCACCGCTCGCGGGGCGCGCGGCGCCCCAGCTCCAAGCCCTACCCTAGCGCAACGCGGGCGCGCCGCGCCTGGTTGCGGTAGATGACGAAGTTCTCGGCGCACACGAGCAGGCCGCCGGGCCCGTCGGCGCCGCCGGGCACGGGCACGAGCAGGTTGGCGCCGTTGTCCACGGGCGCGCTCCACTTGCGCACCACGTGGTTGAGCCCCAGGTCCAGCTCGTACAGCGTCAGGTGCTTCTGCGCCTCCGACGCGGCCTCGCCCGTAGGGTCCTGCGCGCGCCAAGGGAATGAGCAGTCTGAGTGCCACATGGCTCGCGCCTGAGAGTCCTGCGCGGCTCAGGCTCCGGGCCCGCGGCATGCGGCGCCGGGCGCTTGGAGTTCTGTCTACAGAAGCCGTCCTCCTGAGTATGCACACCACGCCCGTGGCATTGAGACTTGCAGGCACTGTTGCGCGCCGCGTGCGCCGCCCCGCTGCGCCCTGCGGCTCGCTGCGCGCAAACGGCGCGCGCCATCTGGGATCGCGCTCGCGACGGCCTTGGGCCTGCCGGCCGTGCGCGCACGGCGGCGCCCGCCCGGCCCCAGCGGGCGGGTGCGGGGCGCGGGCCGCCGGGGGGCGCCGCGCCTGGTCGGCCTCGGCGTAGTCCAGCTCGATGGCCGCGAAGACCGGGTTGTCAAAACCCATGTCCAGGCCGGCGACCGAGAAGGCGAGCGTGTGCGACTTGTGCGCCTCCAGCGGCGACGAGATGGTCAGGTTGGCGGCCGCGTCGCGGTTCAGCACGTACACCATCTTCTGCTTCTCCACCGCGGCTGCGCGGGCGCCCGCACACCCTCTTAGGTCTTCGACAGGAATATGCGCTCCAGGCTCGGCACCCGAAGCGGCCCGCCGTTGACAGTCGACGGCGCGCCGCCGGGCCGCGGCGGGACGCAGTGAGACAGTGCTGCTCGGGCGCTGCGTCCCGCTGGCGTCTCCCAAGCACGCCCCGCCGTGCCTCGGGCACCTGGCCGCCAGGCGTAAGGCGCTCGCCGCAGAGCGGCACTGCCCGTGAGGCGGCGCGGCGCCTGCCGCGCACTGCAAGACCCGCCGTGCATGCCAGGCGGTGCGACGGCGCAGAGGCGCTGCGGGCTGAGCGCGGCCTTCGTGGTCGACGGTCAGGCCCCGCCGAGCGGCGCGCGGCGGCAAACCTGCCAAATACCTCCCGTGCGCCTTGTTCGGCAACGCAGGCGCGCAGCGCGTGCGCCGCGCGTGCGCACCGATCATGCAGGCGCGGCCCTTGGGGTCGACGGCCAGGAACTGGCCGGGCACGATGCGGCGGCAGCCCGACTTGCCGAATGTCTCCTGGTGCACCTTGCGGAAGTGCCCCTGCTCCTTCACATACTCCAGGATGACGATGCGGCCGGAGTCGGAGCCGACGATGAGGAAGTCGCGCGTGGCGCCGGTCAGGCGGAAGGGCGCCAGCGAGCGGATGCAGGCGAACATCTCCACGGTGTACACCGTCTGCAGGCGCCCGCTGTCATCGGGGCGCAGCAGCTCCAGCGTCTTGCCGCGCGACACGATGATCTCCTGCGCCTTGGGCGCCGAGAAGTTGCCGTACACCGCGCACTGCCAGCGCCGCGGCCCGCGTCAGTGTTGCCCCGCAGCGCTGCCTCCGCATGTTGCGCTTTCGGCAATCATTGTGCGCCGGGGCCTGCGCGTCACCTGGATGCCGGACGCCCTGCTGAGCGTCAGGTGGTAGAGAAACATGGCGACCGCCGCAGGGGCCTATGCTGCGGTCACTACCACGCGCGCATGCCGCCGGTCATGCGCTGCAGGCGGCGCCTGCGGCGCCAGCAGCGTGTATGCGCTTCTGCTGTGCAGGTTTGCTGGCGTGCAGCAACGGCTTTGAAGTGGTGCTAACCCGCGCCCGGAGCTCGTTCATGTCGCCTCGAAGCGCTCTCGAGCTGAGGGGGCGGCCAAGGGTTTAAAGGGCTAGGCTCAGGTGCATCCATGTGCATCCATGCATGCCACTTGAGCTACCGTACGCCGCAGGCCCGCCATGGGCTCGCAGACCGACACCGCTTGCCTTACATCACGCGCCGTCATCCTGCAGGGCTCTGTTGCTGTGCAAGCAGGTCCATGCGCCGCAGCGCAGACACCGGTGGTCCCAGCCTCCTGCACGCGGACTCTGACAGCGCAAACACAGACAGGCTCAAGCCCCACGGTTCTAGACCCCGACAGACTCAGCATCTCGGAGCCCCGATGCAGCTGGGCCGCATCCGGTGCCAAAAGGTGTGGGCGGCCATGACGACCAGCGCCGCCCGGGTGCGCGCCTGCCAACGGGCCGAAAGAAGCTGGCTCGCCTGCTCTTGTCCCCAGCACTGACTACGTGAGAGACTATTCATCGTCAACCAAATGCGCCTCAGGCCTCTGACCAGGGGCGAGCGCCCCCCGCGAGCGCGTGAACAACCCGCGCCCGACTGCGGCAGCGCCCCGATGTGGTGCACACTCGCGCCGCGCCCTACGTCACCGCCCTGGGCGGCAGCGGGAGCCATTGCGGCTGTGGCTGCGCCTGCATAACCCCAGGGCCGGGGCTGGTGTGCACGCGCTGCTGCCCGTGCGCGCCATGGTGCGCCTGGCCGCCGCGCGGGCCGCGCTCGCGGCCGCGGTTGCGGCCGCCACCGTGCTGCCCGCGGCCGCCCTCGCCGCGGCCGCGCCCGGCGTGCCCGCCGCGGCCCTGCGCGCCGCCCGGGCCGCCCTCGCGTGCAGGGTTGGGCACAGGGCCGGGCGCATGTCCCGCAGCCCCCTGTGCCTCATACGCGGCGCCGTCCTCGCCGCCGTGCCGCCGCCCGCCGCCCGGGTGGACCACGCCGCTCGGCGCGCCGTGCGGCATGTGCACGCCTGGCGCTCCGTCCGCCAGCCCGCGGCCGCCGCGGCCGCCGGCCCTGCTGGCGCTGCCCAGGCCCTGCGCCGCGCCGCCAAAGCCGCGGCCGCCGCTGCGGCCGCCGCCGCCACCGCCGCCGCTGCCGCCGCCGCCGCCGCCGCCGCGCATGCGCCGGCTGCCGCCGCTGCCATCCTGCCGCGGCGGCGGCTGCCCGGGCTGGCCCTGGCCGGCAAGCCCGGGGACGATGTGCATGATGTTGCCATACGCCGCGGGCACGATGCCGCCGGGGCGCGGGCTGGCCTTGGCCGAATGCATGGGCGGCAGGAGCGGCGGCGGCTCGCGCGCGCGCTGCCCCGCGCCGCCGCCCAGGCCACCGCCGACCAGAGCATCCTCGCTGCCGAACACATCGTCCGGCAGCGCGGCGGCCACCGCGTCCGGTGCGCGCGGCCCGGGCTCGTCGCCCGCGCGCGGCCCGGGGTGCAGGCCGTCCCGGTAGTGCAGGCCGGCGCCCGCCGGCGTGCGCTCCAGGCCCGGCGGCACGTGGCCGCCGAGCATCGGCGGCATGAGCGGCGCGTCGCCCAGGCCGCGCGGCAGCTGGTGCGCGGGGCGCCCGTTGGGCCGCTCGCCGGCCCTGCGCGGCAGCAGCCACCGCGTCACCGCGCGCTCGTGAACCAAGCCTGGACGCCTGAGGGCGCCGCCTCCCGTACTCTGCCGCTTGCCAATATGTACAGTTGGCTCGGCTTTGTAGCAAATGCAAAAGTGGTCCTACGGAGCCAGGTTCCCGGCAGGCTAGTTTGAACAAGACACCCAAGCGCTTCCGCCCTGCGTCGCAACAGCGCGCCGCACTGCGCCACCAGTTGCGACTTTTGTTTATTTGGGGAAGGAGGGGAGGGGTGGGAGGGGCAACCTGGCCAGGCCCTGGAGCTCGGGCGACATGCGGCGCTCGCCAAAGGGCAGGTGCGGGAGCACCGACTCCAGCGCGGGCGAGCGCGCGTACTGCGGCGGCCCCGGCGAGTGGCTCGCGCCGCTGCTGATGGGCCCCGTGCTCCAGTCCGGCTGCTTGCCTGCGCGCGCGCGGCCACGCCCTGCTCGCTCGAGCTCGGGACTGGGGCGCAGCCCCCAACAGGCCGCGCGCCTGGCCAAATGCGCGGGCTGACTCCGCAGGTGGCATATATCGACGTGGTGCATGGACCGCAGCAGGAGAGGGTCCGGTAGGGTGCGAGGCGCGCCTGTCGGCACAAACGGCGACTGCCCGAAGCCGCCCACGACCTGCCCAAACTGCAGGCCATGCATCGCCTGGCTGCCGAACGCGCCAAACTGCGGGCCGCCCAGGCCGCCGCCAAACGCGCCCGCGCCGGCGCCGCCAACGCCGGCGCCGCCCAGCCCGCCGCCGGCGCCGCCGTGCTGCGCCGCGTGCGCCGCCTGCTGGTAGAACGACGGCAGCGCGCCGTGGCCGTGCGCGCCGCGGCCGCCGCCGCCGCCGCCCGCCTGCAGCGCCGCCTGGCTCGCGGGCGCAAGGCCGCCGAGCGCATGCTGCGGCAGCGGCGGCGGCTGCGGCTGCCACAGGCTCGCCGCCTGGCCCGCCAGCGGGAAGAAGACGCCCGGGAACGCGCCGCCAGGCAGCAGCGCGCCGGCGCCGGCGCCAGCGCCAACGCCGGCGCCGCCTGCACCCGCGCCGGCCAGCGGCGGCGGCGGCAGGAAGCCGAACGCGCCGCCCGCCGGCGAGCCCGGCAGGCGCGCCAGCGGCGACGCGCCGCGGTCGCCCAGGCTGCCGCCCAGGCGCGCGCCGGGGCCCGCCTCGCCCAGCGGCGCGCCGGGGCCGCCCAGCGGCGCGCCGGGGCCGCCCAGCGACAGGTCGGCCGGCAGCTGTGGCATGCCGCCGATAGCCAGGCTGGGCGGGCCGCCGGGCGGCCCGGCGCCCGCAGAGCGCGGCCGCGCGAGGACCGCGCCGTCGCCGTAGCCTCCGCCGGCGGGCGGCAGCAGCGGCGCGACCGGGTCCAGCGCCGGCGACAGGTGCACAACGCGGCTGTGATTGAGGTCGTGCGCCGCCTGCGCACGCGCGAGCTCCGCGCCCTGCTCGACCCCGCCGCGCTCGCTCGGCGGCGGCGCCGCGGCGGGCGCGGGCTGCTCGGCGCGCGGCGCCTGCGGCACCGTGGCGGGCGCGTCAAACGGCGGCGGCGCGGCCGCACGCGGCTCCTGCTGCGCCTCGCCCGTCGGCTGCTGCACGCGCGGCAGCGCCGGCGCCACCACGGCGCTAGACGCAGCCGGCGCTGGCGGCGCCGCGGCGGCCGGCGGGCCCGCCGCCGACGCGCCAGCGTCGCTGACAGCAACCGGCTTGCCGCCGCGGCCCCGGCCGCGCGCCTCGCCGCCCCGACGGCTGCCCCGCGCCCTGCCCGCAGCGGCGTCCTCGACGGCATCGTCGGACCCAGCGACGCTGTTGTCGGCCGCCGATGCAGGCGCGCCGCCGCGGGCGCCGCGCCCGCGGCCGCGGTCCCCGCGCTCGCGGGTGCGCGTGCGCTCGCTGCGCGCGCCCGGCTCCCCGCGGGCGCGGCCCTGCCCGGATGCGCGGTCCCCGCGCCTGTCCGTCGCACCAGGCTCCGCGGTCGCCGCGGCTTGCTCGAAGCCCGGCGTGTGCTGCTGGCCAACGGGCGCCCCGCGCACGGCGCCGCCATTGCTGTCCAGTGTGCCCGGCAGCCCCAGCCCGACCACAGGCGCCTGCAGGCCGGCCCCGGCGGGGCCGTCGTGGGAGGCCGCTGGCAGCTCCTCTGCTGCTCCAGGTGGCGCGGTGAAGGCCTCCGGCTCCCGCCCGGCTGCGCTGAGCGCGGACACGAGGCTCGGCCCAAACGCGTCTGGGCCACCAGCGAAGAGCACGCTCGCAGCGTGCCGGCCGGACGGCGACAGCGCCGCGTCGGTTGCCACGCCGGGCGCAGGCGACGCCAGCGCCTGATCAGGCGCGGCGGCCGCCGCCCTTGCGCCCGCCGACGCCGGCGGGGCGCCCAGTGCAGCGCCGCCCGCGGGCACGCCGTTTGGCAGCAGCGGCTTGTCCCATGCATTTGGCACTGGCGCCTGCCTGGCCTCGGGCGCCTGCTTGGGCTCTGGCTTGGGCTCTGGCTTGAGCTCTGGCGGCGGCGGCGGCGCCGCCGGCGCCTCCAGCGCCTCATCTGCTTGCGGCGCCTCCTCGTCACCCGCGCGCGCGTCGACCGAGGGTTCTGAAACCCCGACGCTCTCACCCACCACGCTGCTCGCGGAGTCGAGCGCCACGCTGCTGTCGGCCTGCGGTGCCGCATGCACACACACGTTTAGGCAGTTACGCACCCTGCTGCTCACCGTGACTGGCGGCATGTGGAGCATGGCGTGCACTCAGGCACGCAGCCGCCATCGAGGCGCCTGCACCACTCAGTTTGCCTCCAGGGCGGCGCTGCGACCATGCATCCATAGCGCCGCTCTCCACAGTCCGAGAACCCGCACTCCACGCACATTCCGACAACCCCGAGAGCTCACAAACCGGCCCCACGCGTCCGCACAAAGACATACTCTAACCCAACCCGCGTATTCTGCCTGCTGCAAAAAGCGGCCCAGCACAGCGTGTCGCGCGCCTGCACATCGAGCGACGAGCCGCGCCGGCTGCCGTCCTTGCCCTCTGCCTCCTCTGCCTCGCTAGCGGCCGGGCCGTCGCGCTCTGCGTCCACCGCCGTGGTCGCGGCTGCCTCCGCGTCAGCAGCAGCCTGCCTCTCCCTCTCCGCCTCCTCTTGCGCTTGCCTGCGGCGTGCGATCCAGGCATCAACAGACTTCCGAGTTGCAGCAGAACGGTGGGCCCCTCACCGCCGCCATTGCGCCAGGCCGGCACACCAAGCCCTGCCGGCCAGCAATTGCGTGTGGCCAGCACCCCAGCTTCTGGCCACAAGAACACTGACAGGCGCTCATCCAGAGCGCGCAGCACGCACCGCCTGCCTGCATGCACGGCAGCGCCCTCTCTCGTAGCAGCAAAACGACGCGGCTTCACGTCTGACGCGCGCGGGTCCAGCGACCAACGCGCGCTCACGCCCGAGCCTGCCAGGCGCCTTGCCGCGCCGAGAAGAAAGCAGGCGCACCGCTCGGCCGCGCGCGCGGCAATGCGCTCCTCCAGCGCGCGCAGCTTGGCCGCAGCGGCCTCCTTGCGGCGCCGCTCGGCCTCCGCCGCCTCGGCCTCGCGCTGCCGCCGCGCGGCCAGCTTGTCCGGCGGCGCCGGCGCCTCGCGCTCCGCCGCCAACTGTGCGCCGCAGGGACAAGGGCAGGTCAGCGCTACCTGCTAGGGCGACTGTCGCAGGCAACCAGGCACTCTCCTGGCTCGCTGTGAGCAACCCACGTCAGGGACAGGCGCAGCCAGAGGTGGTCGCCAGTTTACACAAGAGCGCAGCGCGCGCGCCTCCGCGGCGGTGGGCGGGTCGGCGGCGGCCGCGGCCACCGCGGCCAGCGTGCGCGGCTCGGCCGGGCGGCGCAGGATGGCGGCGGGCGCTGCGGGCGCCGCGGCGGGCGCCTCCGCCACCGGCGCCGGCGCCGCCGGCTCCTCGCCGTCCGCCGCGGCGCTCGCCTGCCGCTCGGCCTCCTTGCGCTGGCGCTCCTGCGCGCCGCGTTGCGCGCGCGCGTCAGCTCTCCCCCGGCGCAGCCGCTGGGTCTGCCAGCCTCCCGATGGGCCTCGCCCAGGGTCACAAAGCGCGCTGCGCGCATTGTCCCCGACCCACTCCTGCCCGCTTGACACAATAAGCAACCCCCCACGTTCCCCCGGTGCCACGGGCGGCGAGCGCGCGCCTGCTCGGCGACGCGCTCAATCTCCGCCTGGAACGCCGCGCGCTCCTCGTCTACGAGCGCGGCCGCCTCCGCCGGCCCGGCCGCCTCGGCGCGCGCGGGGCCGCGCGGCGCGCCGGCAGCCGGCGGCGGCGGCGGCGGGAAGAGGTTGGGATCATCCGCGTCAAAGTCGGCGCCGCCGAAGCGGTCAAAGCTGCCGAAGCGGTCCGCGCCGCCGTGCGGCCCGTTGCGAGCCGCGGGCGGCGGCGGCGCAAACCCTCCGCGACCGCGGCCCCAGCGGTCGTCCTCGGCGCCGCGCCCGGCCGGCGGCCAGTCGCCGCCGCCGTGCTGCGCCTCCCAGGGCGGGCGCGCGCCGCGATCATCGTCCCTGCCGTCGTGCCGCGGCTGTCAGCATAAAGCAGGCGACGACAGGCGGGCGAGAGGGGGCAGTGCATGCGCAGCGCCGGCGGGCGGGCGCGCACCATTCTACGGGCGCGGGCCGCACGCCCAGCACGGACGGCGGGCGCCGCTCATCCTCGTCCCAGGTGGCCGCGCCCTGTCGCTGCACAGGCGTCACGGGCGGCGCCGGCGCGCTGCAGCGCGCCGTGCCACTGGCGCAGCGGGGAGTGGCAAGTACCTGGCTCTCAGGCACTGAAGGAACGGGCTGCTTGGCGTGATGCCGGGCGGCCGCCGCAGCGGACAGAGACGGGTAGTCGTGCGGGTTGAGCCGCCGATCGCGGGCGGGGCCGCTGGCGTACGCCGCGGGAGCCGGGTCGCCGGTGGAGGCTGCCCAGTTGGGCCTGTTCACAGCCGGCGTTGGCTGCTCCCCCTGCGGCTGCTGCCAGCTGCCTCCGCCGCTGGCCGGCACGATCTGCGTCGTGACATCGTTGCCGGCGTTCTCCTGCGGGCGGCACCCGCATCGGCCGAGGCTGGCATGGTATTGTCAGGGCACGCCAGCAACGCAGAGCCCCAGGCGGGCGGCCCACCTTGCGCAGCGAGGGGAGGTTGACCGGTTTGGGCACGAAGACCTTTGGGCCCGTGGTCACGCCACCCCTCTGCGCACCCGGCGCGCATATCGGCCTTCAGCGCCACGTCGCAGCCGCGGCCGCACCCTCTGGCCAGGTCTGGCGCTCGCCGGCGGCCCAGCAGCAGCAGGGGCCGGTGCGAGGGCGCCCACCTTGGCGGCGCCGAGCGACACCAGGCCGCTGCTGTGGCGCGGGCCCTGCGCGGCGGAAGGCCCGCCCGCCTTCTGGGCCAGCAGCCCCGGCTTCACGCCGCCGCCAGCGTAGTGCTGCTTGCTCCGCTGGCTGGACATTTTCCGCTGGCTGGCGCGCGGTGCGGGCACATCGAAAGGACGCCTGCGCGGGGACGGGCTACGACGAGCACTTGTGGGTCATCCACGCCCGGAAAGCAGCGTCCCAGCAACCGATCCGGCGCAGTCCTCCCCTGCCTACGTTGATGCTACCGCTGCATGCAGCCAGACGCGAGGAGCCAGCCACACACCCTACCCTGATATGGTGCCGGTGAGGAGCCAAGAAAGGCGGAGAGCGAGTCAGCCCAGCGAGGCCCCAGGGCCCGGCAGCGGGCACAGGCCCAAGCATGTTCAAGCTGCTGGGTCGCCGCGCGATCATACCCTTTGTGCTGGCAACAGCAGTGCTGCTGCGCCTCTGCATCGGCCTGCACTCCTACTCAGGTCGCTGCGCAGCGCCTGCCGGCGCTCCGCCGCCAGCCGTGCACACGCAGCGCGGGCTCACCGAGCTTGCACGCGCGCAGGCGCTCACACGCCGCCGCGCTTTGGCGACTATGAGGCGCAACGGCACTGGATGGAGGTCACGCTGAACCTGCCCGTGAAGGAGTGGTGCGCACCCCGTGCTCTGCGCCGGGTCACCGGTGATCCACGGTGATCTGCGGTGATCCGCGGTGATCTGGCCGCGCTCTGCAGGTACAGCAACAGCACCGACAACGATCTGGACTACTGGGGCCTGGACTACCCGCCGCTGAGCGCATACCAGGTCCGCGCGGCCGGGGCGGCAGCGGATCACCACCGCCTGGGGCTGTGAAAGTGAAGTGCGCCTTGCGCGGCGCCTCTGCAACAGGCCAGCGGCTGCAACTGAGCGTGCTGCAGGATGCGAGCGCGCCGTAGAAACCCAGCACGCTGCCAGGCTCGCGTGCTCCGCGCCCTCGCGGTGCACTGACGCAGGTGCGCGCCCGCCGCAGAGCTGGCTCTGCGGACGCCTCATCCAGCCCTTTGAGCCGCGTGCGGTGGCGCTGCGGCGCTCGCGCGGCTATGAGAGCGCGCACAGCAAGCTGCTGCTGCGCTGGAGCGTCGTGATATCGGACGTGCTGGGTGCGCCCGCGGGCTGCACGGCCTGCGCGGCACAGAGATCAGCACCCGCCGCCGCCCGGCGCCCTGCCAGGCGAGGAGCAGCGCGCCGCTCCATCTGCTGTGAAAGCACAGGCATGCGCGCACACACTTGCGCTCTGCCATTATAGCCGACCTCGGCCTGCCGCCGCCGCACGCGCTTATGGGCGCCCAGCCGGCTGCAGCCCCCCTCTTGGAGCCTGGCAGGGCGCCGGCTCGGCCGCGCCCCTGCGCTCCGCCCGCCCTCCGTCGCTCCATGCCTAGGCAGCCGACTCGCTGACAGCCGAGATCGGTGCGCAGACGCCGCAGGCGCCAGCCAGGCGGCGGCCCGAAGCGCGCGCGCAGCGCCGGCGCCCAGGGGGCGCGCCCCGGCGCGCAGTGTTCTTTCCCGCGGCGCTGGCGGCCGCGGCGGTGTTCGGGCGGGGCCTCGGGCCGGCGCGCCAGGCCGCGGCGCTGGCGGCGGCGCTGCTGCAGCCGGCCGCGCTGCTGATCGACCACGGCCACTTCCAGTACAACCACCTCTGCCTGGGCCTAGCGGTGCCGCCCGCGCCCAATCAGGAGCCCGGGCGGCCGGTGTGCAGCAGTGCGCCGGCTGCCCATGCGAGGCGCGCGGGCGCACGTTGCGAGCCGGCGGCAGCGCTCGAGGCGCCGCCCTGTGGGCCGGCCGCGGCGCAGCTCGCCTGTGTTGTGCGGCCAACGTGCGCACCGCGAATATCAAAGCGCAGGCCATGCGCTGCCTCGAAGCCGCGCGCTCCCGGGCGCGCGCCGCCCGCGACAGCCCGCCGGCCTGCGCGCAGGCGGGCGCGGCGGCCGCGGTGGCCGCCGGCCGGCCCCGGCTAGGCAGCGCGCTGTTCTGCCTGGCGCTCAACCACAAGCAGATGGCGCTGTACTTTGCGCCGGCCTTCTTCGCGCACCTGCTGGGCTGCGCGCTGCGCCTGCCGGGCCCGGCCGCCAAGGCGCGCGGCCCGGCCCGGGGCACGCCCGCAGTCGCCACGCCGCCCGCGCGCAAGCATGGGCGGCGTCGCGCGCACGCTGCACGAGCATGACGGCGCAGCGCTGTGCCGTACATGCGAGCTTAGGGTTTTAATACCCTTCAAACATGCAGGCGCGCCGGGTGGCCGAGCTGGGCCTGGTGGTGGCCGCCACGTTCGCGCTGTGCTGGGCGCCGTTCTTAATCGAGCCGGCGCGCGCAAGGGACGTGCTGCGCCGCCTGGCGCCGCTGGGGCGTGGCCTGTTTGAGGACTACGTGGCCAACTTCTGGTGCCCCACCTCCGCGCTCGTCAAGTGGCGCCGCCTGTTCAGCCAGCAGGTGGGCCGCTAGGGGTCGCCCCCGCCCTCGCCGCGGGCTCTGCCGCCAAGCCCTGGCGCGCATGCGTGCCGCCCCTGCCAACCAGCAGCGCTGCATGGCATGGCGTGCAGACCAGGGGCGTGCTTGGGCAGATGCGTTGGAATGGTGATCGCTGCAGAGGCGCTGGCTGAGCGGGTTGGGGCTGCCCTGGGGGTGCCCGACCCCCCCCCTAGCACATGACCCTCCACACTGCTTCAGCTGTTGCGCGCCGGGCTTGCGCTCCGCCAGCACACCGCGAGCGGGCCGTGTGGCGGCTGCCATGGCGGCTGCCATCGGGCCTGCCATGCGCCTGGCGGCAACGCGCCACCCGCCTGATTTCGACCCGCACCCGCAGGCGCTGGTGCGCATGTGCGCGGGGTGCACGCTGGCCGCGCTGCTGCCCGCCGCGGTGGCGGAGGCGCGCGCGCCGAGCGCGCAGGGCCTGCTCCGGTGCATGGGCACGTCCGCGTTCGCGTTCTTCCTGTTTGCCTATCAGGTGGGCCCTGCTGCAGCGTGCGCGCCCCGCATAGCCCTGGGCGGCCTAGGCTAGGCCCCTACAGGCCAGCGCTCGCGCGGGCCCGCTCTCGTTCCTGTCGCCGCCCTGCCGTATGAGTACCCGGCCGGCGCCTGGGTGTGCATGGTGCTTGGCTCAAGCTGCATGCGGGCATGATTGCGCGGGGTCCATGAGGCCAGCGTGCGACGCTGGCCAGGCCCTGGTGTGGGCGCATGCGAAGGGCATTGCTGCCGCTGCTCTTACCCGCCCACGTTGCTCGGGCGCAGATACTAGCGGGCAAGTGTGTGGCTGCGTGCCTGTGAGCCCCGCGCTTGTAAGCGGTTTACCATTTGGGCAGGCTGCGCACTCGGCTCGCCGCGAGCTCTCGCGCCGACGCGCGCGCGCCGCGCCGGCAGGTGCACGAGAAGTCCATTTTGCTGCCGCTGCTGCCGGCGACGCTGCTGGGCGCGACCGGCGACGCGGGCGAGCTCGCGCTGCGCGCCTGGCTGCCCGCCATGGCCGCCTTCTCAATGTACCCGCTGCTAAAAAAGGACCGCCTGACAGCCGCATATGCTGCCGCGCTCGCGGCCTGGGCGGCCGTGGCGTGGCCGCCTGCGCGCCCCTCACCCGCCGCGGTGCGCGCCAGGGCGGCCGGCGGCGGGGGCGGCCGGCGGCGGCCGCGCTGGGGCGGCGCAGGCGTGCGGGCAATGACCGGGTCTGAGGCGGCAGTGGGCGCGTCGGCGCTGGGCGCGGCGCTCATCCACGCGCTGGGCGCGGCGCGGGGCGCGCCCGCGCGGTACCCCTACCTGCTGGACCTGCTCATTACCTCTTACAGCTTCGTGCACTTTGCGGGAGCCTGCGTGTGGCTGAACATGCACGCGCTCGCGGCGGCGCGGACAGCACGGCATGGCACTGGTACATGACATATTGATACCATGGCGGCGGCGCACACGCGGGCCATGCGAGGCATGCATAGCAAGTATAGGCGCAAGTGCGCCGCGAGCAAGGCAGCCCCAGAATGCGCTGGAAAGCAGCACACGGGCGTGCTGGCCTGAGCGGCGGCCTGCAACGGAACGCCGCGCGCCCAGACCTCAAAAACCCGCCCAATAACCACGCCGCGCTCGTTCCATTCGTTCGCACCGCAACAAGCTGCACACCAGCGGGCGGGAATACCGAGCGGCGACGCGGCCCAACCACAAGCCTCGCTCTTGGCACGTGCCCCTGGCTGGCGCCGCGCCGCTCCAGACGCCCACACAGTTCTCGTGAGCCTGCCTCTCTCCCTCCCTTCCTCACCCCGGGCATCTTATACAGCGGCGTCCTGCCTGCTGTCTGCAGCCAGGGCCAGGTGCCCCTGCGGCAGCTTGCACGCCGCCGCCGCCGCCGCCGCCGCCGCCTCTGCGCCGCCCCCGTGCGACGGAGCCCCTGCTGCCACGCCCGCGCCCGGGCTCTGGTCACCGGCGGGCGCCGCGCTCGCGGCGGGCCCGGCGCCCGCGTGCAGCTCTGCGCCGCCGCCGCCGCCGTTCTCCGCGACCGACGCGGCGCGCGGGGCCGCAGAGTGCGGGTCGTGCCCGCGCCAGCCGCCCTCGCCCGCCCCGTGCCCCTTGGCGTGGGCGGCCGGGTGGGGCGCGCCGGGGTGGCCGGGGAAGGCCCCCGGGTCGCCGGGGTGCGCCCCGCGCCAGGCCGCCTCGCCGTCCGCGCGCGGCCGCTGCGGCGCCTCGGGCGCCGCGCGCGCGGGCGGCGCCGCGCCGGCGGCGTGCGCGCCCGCCCAGTAGTGCTGCTGCTGGGCTGCCGCTGCCGCCGCCGCCGCCGCCCACTGCTGCTGGCCGCCCAGGTGCGCAAAGCCCTGGCGCAGCTGCCCCGTGCCGCCCGGCCCGCCCTGCGCTGCCGCCGCCGCCTCCGCCTGCTGCTGCGCCGCCGCGGCCGCCGCCGCCTGCGCCGCCGCCGCCTGCGCGGCCGCCTGCCGGCGCGCCAGCTGCTCCATGTACTGCTGCGTAAGCTGCGCCAGCGCGGCCTGCTGCTGCGCCGGCGGCATCGCCTGCAGCACGGCGACCTCCTCCGGCCGCAGCTGCTGCAGCATGGCCTGCCGCGCGGCCGCCTGGTGCCGCTGCACCTCCAGCTGCTTGTTGCGCAGGTTCTGCAGGATGGCGCCCTGGCGCTCGGGCGGCAGCCGCGCGAGCGCCTCGCGCTGCTCCGCGCTGAGCGTGCCGATGAGCTGCTGCGCGACCAGCTGCTGCTGCTGCAGGTGCAGCTGCCGCTGCATCGCCATGTGCCGCGCCTGCGCGCGCGCGCCCGCGTCAGCCGCCCGCGCCGGCCGCCCGCGCCAGCCGCACGCGCCACTAAAGCGTCCCTCCAGCGCAGGGAGGCGGCCGCGCGCCAGAAGGGGGCGTGCGCCGCGTGCGGCGCCCTGCGGTTGATAGGGTAGGGTACCTATCCTAGCGCGGTGGGGGAGCGGGCGCGCGCCTGCGCCTGCGCCTCCAGCATGGCCAGCTGCTCCGCCGACAGGCGCGCGCCGGGCGGCAGCCCCGCCGCGAGCAGCGCCTCGTGCTGCTGCTGCTGCGGCGCGTGCAGGTACGCCGGCGCGCTGGCGTGCGCGTGCGCGCCGCGGCCGCCGCCGGGGGGCCCGAGGTGCGCACCGGCGGCGCCCGGCGCGCCGCCACGGCCGCCGCGCACGGGCGCGTCCTCCTCCTGCGCCCACTGGTCGCGCAGCTCGCTGAGCTCGTTGGCGGCGCCGTAGCCGCCGGAGCGCGCGCCGCCAGCGCCGCCAAAGCCGGCGCCGCCGGTGCGACCGCGGTGCGGGCGCACGCGCGCGCGCTCGCGCTCCTCCTCGCCGACTTCGTAGTCGGGGTCGTCGTCGTCCACGCGCTTTCGCGCGCGCGCCCTGCGCGCGCGTGCCAGTAGCCCTTGGTATAAACCCCTAACCTCAAATCGGACCTGCAGCCCGGGCCGGCCGCCCCGGCGCTGCAAGCGCTTTCGAGTCGGCGGTCGCGCAGGGCGCCCGCGTGCAGCATCAGGCCGGGGGCAGGCAACGTGAGCGGCGGGCGGCCCGCCTGCTGCCAGCGCGCGGCGACTCCTCTGCCTCCTCGTCCTCCAGCTCCAGCTCGTCCGATGGCTCCAGCTCCGGCTCGGGCGCCGGCGGCAGCGCCGGCGGCCGCGGCGCGGGCTGCGCCGCCGGCGCCGCCCCGAACCGGCGCGCCCACCCGGCGTAGCCGCGCCGTGGCCGCGGCGGCGGCCCGCGGCGCCGCTTGGGCACGCGTGGGCCCAGCGGGCTCCAGCCGGGCGAGCGCGCGCGCTTGCGCGGCCGCGCCGGCGCCGGCGGCGCCGCGGGCCCCGGCCCCGCGGTCGCCCCGGCGCCGGCGCCCTCCGCGGGCTCCGCGGCCGCGGCGGGCGCCGCCTCGGCCGTCGGCGCCGCCGCGCGCCGCGCCTGCTGCCGCCCGGACTGCGCCGCGGCCGCGGCCGCTGCATCGGCCGCGCGCTCCTCGGCGGCCAGCTCCGCCTCAAAGTCGTCCTCCGACAGCTCGGCGAGCACCGCCGCGGACGCGGCGGCGCCGCGGCGCCGCGGGCGCAGCGAGCGCGCCGGCGGCGGGGCACCGCCGGCCCCGGCGCCAAACCCTAGGCCCAGGCCCAGGTCCTCCTCGTCCTCGTCCGAGCTGCCGCCGGGCGACGCGGACGCGCTGTCGAACGAGCGCCGGCGCTCCCTGCGGCGCCCGCCGGCCAAGGGCGCCGCGCCGGCCTGCGCGGGGGGCGTGGGCGCGGCGGCCCGCGCGTGCGCGGGCGCGCACGCTGCGGGCGCCTCGGCCGGCGCCGCGCCGAGCGCGTACGCGGCGTCGGGCGCAACCAGCGCGCCCGCGCCCGCCAGCCCCGCCGCGCCGTTGCCCTCGCCTGCGCGGCACCACGGGCTGTGGACCTCCAGACCAGCTGTGGGCCGGGCGGGCGGCCGTTTTGCTGCGGCTAGCACAGCATGGCGTGGCACCTCAGCAGCTGAGCAGGGGCGGCCACGCCGGGGCGGGGCCGCACGGGGGACGGGGCTGGCGCTGCGCGTGCCGCCGTCGCGCGGCTCCCACGCGCCCGACTCCAGCTGCACCATGCGGCGCTGCAGCCGCTCCTCGCGGCTGGGCCCGCCCGGCACGATGCCGGCCAGCTTGCGCTGCAACGCCAGCGTCTCCTGCCGCACGCGCTCCTGCGCGCGGCGCCCCGGCCTCGCCGCGCGCTCCCCAAGGTCGGGGCGTCAGCGCAGCCACGCCGGGAGCGACGCCGCGAGGCCGCAGCCGCAAGGCCGGCACAGCGTTGCAGAGCTGCAGCGGCAGCGGCTTGCGCCCGTTGGGACGCAGACACAGAACAGGTCTGTATGTGTGCACGCACGGGAGGTGCGCCAGGCGCCGCGGCCGCGCACCTCCTCGTCCAGGCGCGCCTTCAGGCGCGCCTCGCGCTCGCGGTCCCTGCGCAGGCGGTCCTGCTCCTGGGCGGCGCGCGCGCGCTCCGCGTCCTCCTCGCGGCGCCGCCGCTCCTCCTCCTCCTTCTTCAGCGCCAGCACCTGCCCAGGCCGGCCTAAGCGCGCGGCCGGCCTCTGCCAAGTGCTGCGGGCACGGGGCGCTGCTGCAGCGCCGCCACCTGCCAGCCCCAGAGCGCGGCCCGACGTCCGGTGCTGCGGACAAGGGGCGCCCGCACTGCCCTCTGGTGTCTCGGTCACAGACGGGAAGAGACGCGGTCGTGTGGACTTCTCTTGTCATGTCTCCTTGGGGGCTTGCACCAGGGAGCTTTGGCGCGCTGTGCTGGCAATGGTGTGAGCGTGACAGCGCTGCGAGCGAGCGCGCGCGGATGGGACCGAAAGGCGCGGCGCGCCTGCAGGCGCGACGAGCGCTTTTTCGGCAGCGCCTCCATCGCCGCGGCGCGCTCCTCGGCCCGGCGGCGCGCGCCGGCGGTCTCCAGCAGCATCGGCTGGATGTCCTCCGCCAGCTCGTCGGCCAGCCTCTTCTCGTCGCGGTTGCGCGACGCGCCGAGGCGCCGGATGAGGTCCTCCAGCTCCTCCAGCGTGGTGCAGGCCGGCTCCCAGCGCGCGTCGGCGCCGCCGGCGCGCCGCTTGGCGCCCGGCTGGGCCGGGGGCTGCGCCCGGTACAGCCAGCAGTCCTCGCCGCCGGTGGAGAAGAAGTAGTAGAGGTTGCCCTGCGCGTCCTGCCCCAGCGGCTCGTCGCGCAGGGCGTCTGCAGGGTGGTCCACTCCGTCCGCCTGTGGGCCGCGCGGCGCGGTGAGCGGGCGGATGTCAGGGCATGGGATGGCACAGGCCACAAAAGCGGGCCCCGGGGCGCACCGACTGCAGCTTGGTGGCCTCCCGGACGACCGGGTCGTCCACCACTCGCCACTCGCACAGGGCGTACAGCACGGCCAGCT
>JAABUU010000223.1_pt1 | contig 136649 bp, 136 predicted proteins | sample 5559301 | NCBI WGS metagenome assembly JAABUU01 (sample SAMN10711884, study PRJNA513360) | rock metagenome | isolation source: Antarctica rocks | place: Antarctica: Victoria Land, Richard Nunatak white | reverse complement strand
AAAAACCCCCCCCCCCCCCCCCCCCCCCCCAAGCCAAGAAAACCCTCGCCTCAGCAACCACCATTACCCAGACACCCCCCCCCCCCCCACCTCGAAAACCTCCTGTTCCCAAAAACCCACTTCGCCCCCCCAAAAATTCGTTCCTCAAAACAGAAAACCCCCCCGCCCCTTCCCATATACCAACACCCCCCCCCACACTTAGGATCAAGCCACAACATCAGCACCATATCCCGATTCTTCCCCTCAAAAGCAGAACCTAGATTCCAGATTTTAGATTCAGATTCAGATTCAGAGTATAACAATCACAATAACAACAACAACAAGCAGACGCAGATAATATATGTGTGTGTGTGTGTGTGTTTTTTTTATAAAGCGAAAAAATACTATACTACAGTACCTACCTACCTACCTACCTACCCTACCTACCCTACCTACCCTACCTACCCTACCCTACCCAACCCTACCTACTTACCCTACCCACCTACCCTACCCAACCCCTCTCAACACCCTCCCAACACCCTACCCTACCCCTTTCAACAACAACCAACCAACCAACCAACCAATCAATCAAAAATCAAAAGTAAAGTAAAGAAAGATAAGATAAGAAAAGATAGAAAATCAACGACAAAAGAAAAAAATTAATTTCTGCGTTGCTGTTTGAGTTGATTGCAAAAATTGATAATATGAGGAAGTTGGTAAGAAGGAGGAGAAGGAGAAGAAGAAGATGTTGAGATGTTGAGGTGGGGGGATGGAAGGGTTTTGAAGGCGAGAGGAGGGAGGGGAAGTGGGCAAAGGGTTGGGGAGCGCGGAGGTGGATCGAGGGCGAGGGGAGGGAAGGCGAGGGGGGTGAGATAAACAGATGAGATGAGTAAAGAGGTTGGGAGTGCGGAGGTGGATAGAGGGGGTGAGAGGATCAAGAAAGATGAGAAAGTCATGGGTTTTTGTAACTGGTTTGGTAAAGAAGGGAAGGATTACAGTGAGTGACTTGGGTTATGCGTCGAGGTTCGTTTGTCGGTGATGAGGTTTCTGGTCTCTGGTCTGTGGGCCGGTAACGCTCTGATGATAGCTTTCAGGGTTTTGATATTTGTGGTTCGGACGGGGGTTGCGTGGTCGAATGGGAGTGTATTGTTCAAGATCAAGGTGATGGGTTGGAGCAAAGGGCCATTCGCGATCTGAGTTCTCACGGGTGAAAAACAAAGAGGGTAAATCTCGCTGAGATCCTGACGGGACTGGGTATAGCATATATACATTGATTGTTAAACCACTCAGACCGATAAAGAAAGTGGTATCAGTGGCATGAACACCTTAAAAACAAACGCCCGCTTAACACTTGCACCGTGGTATCAGAAACGGGACAGCTTTTGACAATTGAAGCGACCGTGTTTAGATTTCCACTTGGCGGTTTAGACTCCCATTTGGTGGGGGTTGACCTCCATGTTGGCGGCGGGCTTTGTGCTGGTGCTGTTGCGTGTGCGCATGACGTGGAGAGCGCCGAGGACGGTGGTGGCGGCAAAGAGGAGCCTGTTTAGTGGAACATTGTTAGCGGTTCTGCTTGTATCCATTCTGGGCCATTGCCTCAGTCTCAAGCAATTTTCACTCCCACTCCAGCTGTCCTCTTTTCAGAAGGTGAAAGTGAACGTACCACTCAAACGCGGCAAACACAATGGCGGCAACCATGACATTGCACACATTCCCATAACACAGTATCAAATCATGGTGGAAAACGGCCAGCGCGATGAAGCCGGCAAACCAGAACAGCATGGTCAAGGCGTCAACACCCAAGATGGCGAACTTGTGTGCCAAGCGCGGGAAGTAGAGCGGGGAGAGGGCGAGGTAAGGGACGGCGATGAGCAAGGTCCAAACGGAGGTGAAGACGAGGAAGCTGACGCTGTCGGGGGAATAGTTGACGCCGGTGCGGCCATCGTACCAGTGTGCGACTGGGTTCCAAGGTTAGTTTGGGGGTTTCTGGAGAGGACAAGGGAGACAAACGATAGCCAGTAAGGCCGAGGGTGATGATGGCGAAGAGGAGCTGGAGGGCGCGCAGGGGGAGTATGAGGTTGACCATTTTGTTGGCGGAGGTGGAATAGTACGGGTAGTAGAGAGATTTGCTGTTCCGACTGAGGGAGGACCTAGATAGATAAATGCGGCTTAAGCGAAGTGTAAGAGTCTTTGTTGGACGTCTCTGGTTTTATGGTCACATTCCTATCAAAGGAAGAACGTGCGAGCAAGCTTCTTGTTAATAAAGGTCAAGGCAATAAAGTAAAGCTACGGAGAGTCACGATTGCCGTACGGAGGGAAGTGAATCGTCATGTGGTTGGTTCTTTCCTCTTCTAGGGGATCCGCATATCACTCTATTGTCCGTTATGATTGAATGGGAATACCTAGGTGCCCTTGATCAATCAAGTTTTACGAGTGTCACAGGTTCCCTGGCAAATTGGGTGAATCTTCGACACGAATAATAATGCAGGGAATAAGAATCGGCAATTCACGTCATAGAGTGCCTTATGTCATCTGCAACAGCCACTGAGATCCCTGTCAAAGCCACACGTTCGCGTCTTGTGCGCGTCTTCCTTCACCCGTTTGAAAGGCCTTACCGTAGTATGACGCAGTTTTGGCATTGGCGTGCTTGGCATTGGTCAGCGCCCTACCGTAGTAGAACTGTAAGGTATACAACTCTAGTGGTGGTCATGTTTGGATGATTCGAGGCCAATGGCCCTGATGGGACGAAAGCTGTTTCGGTTTCGAGATATAGCCTGTGTATGTGTAGTGTGTACGATGTAGGTAAGGTCGAACAATCCAGGAGCCAGGAGCCAGGAGCCAATGACTCTTCTACCGCAGTTGTGCAACAACGAAGGGTGAGACGGATACTACAAACCCCATTGTCATCTTCCCTGAAAGTGAACATTCTCAAACCTTCACCTAATGTAGTTTCGCTGTTACCTTTGATAACCTTATCCATTCATCAATGTGAGATGCTCGATTCCACAGTCACACGCTTGCCCAGCACGATTCTTTCCTAGTTGAAGCATTATCTGTTTTCCAATGGGCGTTTCCCGTTCTCCATTCGTATTGTTCACTCGTATTCTTCCCATCTCCATTACAACCTTTCTACCGACAAACCTCCTTGAACCGACAAGATCCATCGAGTGGGGAAACGGCAATCGCTATCCAATCTTATCAAGTTTTCGACAGCATGTCCTACGGGTTGACTTTTGAAACATCAAGAAGAGTCGAACTATGTCTTGGCTGGCCCTTATCATGACACGCCTCTGTTTGCGACCGCGCTGAAGACGGAGATCGTATGTTGTTCAAAGAGCAGAACGTCTTATTGTGCCTGTTCGACCAGGTCATGGGACGGCCAGATCGATGTCTACTTTCGCTTCTACAGCATGAGGTCTGGCAACAAATAGCCTCGCGGCATTCGGTAACACGGTCGAGAGAGTTGAAATGCAGGCGGCGGTTAAGGAGGGGAAAAGTTGGCTTCCTGTTCTTGTTGAAGGAAGGGTGATCTTGTTCATAGGACATCCATCCTTTCGGCTACACCCGTCGTCACTAATCTGATGACACCATCCCCACTAGCAATTCACACATGGCGGGGAGCCTTTCGCGCGCAGAAAGGACCGCGGGGTTTTCGATACAAATTCAATAAGAGGTAGGTACCTACCTAGGTAACAATAAATCGGAATGTTCAAAAGTTCTCCAACACCGTCCTTCTGCTAGTTCTAGATTTCACATAAGAGACAACCTACAAAATGGCTGAAGCTCCACACCAGAAATTCGAGACCTTGCAATTGCATGCAGGGCACGTATTCCAGTCAATACCGACTGAGCTCTGACTGACGATAATTGCAGTCAAGAGCCAGACAAAGCTACAAACTCCCGCGCAGTTCCAATATATGCTACAACGGTATTGATGCTTCCCCCTGTCTCCCCGCTACAAATCTTGAGCCATTGACTTACGAAACTCGTAGAGTTATGTGTTCAACGACAGCGCGCATGGCGCCCGCCTGTTCGGCCTCAAGGAGTTTGGCAACATCTATAGTCGTATCATGAATGTATGCCTCGCGCCCTATCCAGCTTTCCGTGTCACTCAATGACTTATTTGACCCAGCCTACGGTCGACGTCTTCGAAAAGCGAATTGCAGCCCTCGAAGGTGGTGTCGCAGCCGTTGCAGCTTCCTCTGGCCAAGCAGCACAGTTCATGACCATTGCAGCACTGGCGCACGCAGGTGATAATATAATATCCACGTCAAACCTCTATGGAGGTACGGAAACATGGAACAGGATACCAAACCTCTGCTGAATTGAATACAGGGACCTATAACCAGTTCAAGGTGTTCTTCCCACGTCTGGGAATAACGACAAAATTCGTGAATGGAGACAAGCCAGAGGAATTTGAGAAATTGATCGACGACAAAACGAAGGCGGTATACCTAGAAAGTATTGGCAATCCAAGATACAACGTGCCCGATATCGAGAACATTGTCAAGGTTGCGCATGCGCATGGGGTGCCCGTCGTGGTATGAAAGACCTTCATTACTGTAGCACCTGCCAAATCAGGACATAAAGCTGAAGACTCGACTTTAGGTGGATAACACCTTTGGCGCGGGTGGCTATTTCTGTCGGCCGATTGACCACGGTGCAGATATTGTCGTACACTCAGCAACCAAGTGGATAGGGGGACACGGTACAACCATTGGAGGTACGTCTCTCATGTGCGCCTCTAAACCAGATGCAAAAGCCGCTAATGGTTAGGTCAGGCGTCATAGTCGACTCTGGAAAATTCGACTGGGGCAAGAATGCAAAACGCTTTCCTCAATTCAACGATCCTTCAGAAGGTTACCACGGCCTCAAGTTCTGGGATACGTTCGGCCCAATTGCATTTGCCATCCGTGTCCGCGTCGAAATACTGCGAGATCTTGGTTCAGCGCTCAATCCCTTTGCTGCTCAGCAACTAATACTGGGAATTGAAACACTTAGTCTGCGCTGCGAGAGGCATGCGTACAACGCATTGAAATTGGCGCAGTGGCTGGAGAAACATGACAACGTGGCCTGGGTGAGCTATCCCGGCCTCGAGAGCCATCAGTCGCACTCGCTGGCAAAGAAATACTTGCCGAGGGGATTTGGAGGTGTGCTCTCCTTTGGGGTGAAGGGTGGTGAGGCAGCAGGGCAACAGGTTGTGGATGGCTTCAAGTTGATATCCAATTTAGCCAAGTATGCTCTCCGATTTCTTCTTCCCCTGTAGAGGCTCTAACCTTTGGCCAGTGTTGGTGACTCCAAGACTCTGGCTATTCACCCCTGGACAACGACGCATGAGCAACTCAGCGACGAGGAAAAGACAAATAGCGGTGTCACGGACGACCTCATCCGTATTTCGGTTGGCACTGAGCACATTGACGATATCATTGAGGACTTTGAGCAATCTTTCGCTGCGAGCAAAGCGGCAAAGCCAGACGCGACAGCAAATGAACACAACTTGGTCGAGAGAGGGAAAACAAACGCAGGGGCAACGATGGGTGGAGCTACTTGAGATGGGATTTAATTGCCAGAAGGGTTGGACGAGTTGTACATAAGGGATATTGTTGCGTGTTGACCATAGGTAGCGACAGCTTGAGCAAAAGCATCCGACTCAATCGTTCATGCACTAGGAACGGTCTAAAGCAGGTTCGCGTATTGCCGGCAGCAGGCCTCATCTCGACTGAGGATGTTGCAACGGCACTGAAATCGCTTTAGAAGACGGTAATTGAGCTCGACGATGTCAAAGACCATGAATGTGACGATGTTGATGGTCCGGAAAAGGCAATTTGTCTTTTCACATGCCGGTAAGACGTGTCGTCATATCGCGCAGGCATCTTCCAAATCGAAACCTAGATCTTCAGAACATCCATAGTAATTTATTAAAGCTACAGTGGATAGATGGCAGGTTGGAATCTTATCCTGACAAAGATCAATCTGAAAACACCAGTGGAATTGTAATGAAGCTAGATAGAATATGACTCGCGCAAGACCTAGCGGCCTCGGGCGGACAACTCACCTCATTCAGCTTGAGCCGAGGTAAACTTCGCCGATAGCTCTATCGGCGCTGTCGCTCTTCTCTTTCTCAACCCCGAAGTGGAGTCGAAATTTCCATTTTCCAGTGACTTCTTGATGTCCTCGCGCCGGCCTCTCATACCTAGATTTTACATGCTGCAAAATTCGTGGTAGGCATCGACACATCTCGACATAGTGCAGTGGCTGACCGTTGCTGGTACCCTGCAGATACCCATACCCATCTCTTTCTGTGCCTCCACAACTATACTACAATCCTTTGCAGGTAGCTCGTCATGGCCTACCTCGAGCGCGCCAAGGAGTTCTACGCTCCCCCTCCTGTGGGCTCGCCCTATTCGGTTCCCCTGCCAGGTTCCGAGCAGACTGGACGAAGTCGAGTATACAGACACTGGAGGTTTCAGGGAGAACTTTTGAAGACTTTAGACCCAAACGTGAAGATGCAACACGGTATTGATGGATCTAGGAAGGCCACTAGGCTGACACCACCTGCAGGTCACTACAGCACATCAAATGTTTGAGGCAACAGGTACTCCAAGTTTCATTATGGCATGTTGGATCGAGCTGACATCTGTGGAAGCTTGCCGGCAGCCTACACGCAGGTGCCTCGGACACAGACCGTATGATTCAGCAACGAAGACATTTGGGCAGTACCAGTGGTTGGACTACGGGACCGTGCAGAAACGACGAGCGAACTTCGGTATGGGCATAGTCGAAGTAAACATGTTGGCAGGAGTCACGGAGCAGAAGTTCGGAGTAGGGCTTTGGTGTGCAAATAGGCCCGAGTGGCAGATAACAGGTACGCGCTGCAAGGACTTTGGGAACGCCCGTTCACTTACCTTTCTAGATTTGGCATGCATGTCACAGTCGCTATACACCGTCTCCTTATACGATACATTGGGTCCTTCGGCAACTGAGTATATCATCAATCATGCTACCTTACCCTGCATTGCGACCTCCCTGACTCACATACCCACGCTGCTTAAGCTCATGTCAAGATTACCTTCATTGAAAGTCATTATCTCACTCGACCGTCTTGACAATGGCGAAAGGGCTGGTGAATCAAAGCTTGCTATCCTCAATAACATCGCATCAGAGCTCGGCGTCAAAATATACGACATTTATCAGGTTGAAGCTTTAGGAGCCTCGCTGGGTACCCCGATATTCCATCCTCCTTCTCCTTCGGACATTATTACCATCAACTACACCTCTGGCACCACAGGTCCACCGAAGGGTGTAGTCCTGAAACATTCCGCAGCGGTAGCAGCATCAAGCTGTGCCCTGGTTTCGGTTCCGCAGAAACCCTCTGGTGTCTTCCCGTCCTACCTCCCCCTGGCTCATATTTACGAGCGCTTGAGTGAACATGGCGCGCTTTGGGCTGGCGCTGCAATTGGTTACTTCCATGGCGACATTCTGGCATTAGTGGACGACCTTAAGCTTCTGCGACCTACAGTGTTCAGCTCTGTTCCTCGCCTGTTTAACCGATTCGGCGGTGCTATCCGTGAGGCCACGGTCGCTCAGCCCGGCGTCAAAGGTGCCTTGTCTAGGCATATCGTATCAACAAAGCTCAAGTCCATAGATCCTCCAGACCACCCAGCGGCCACAAACAAGCACGCCCTTTACGATCGCATCTGGGGCCGCAAAGTCACAGCTGCTCTAGGTCTTGAACGTACTGAAGCCATGGTGTCTGGTTCAGCACCCTTAGATCCTACCTTGCACCAGTTCCTCCGTGTTGTACATGGTAACCATTTCCTCCAAGGCTATGGTTTGACGGAAACCTACGCGATCACTTTAGCCCAAATTGAAGGGGATTATTCGGTAGGCAACTGTGGTGCTGTTGCCCCTGTGGTAGAATGTTGTTTAGCCAGTGTGCCTGATATGGATTACCTCGCAACGGATATGCCACAACCCAGGGGCGAGCTGCTCATAAGAGGCAATTCGCTCTTCTCCGGTTACTACAAGGATGAAGGGGAAACCCAGAAATCCATGACGAGCGACGGATGGTTCTGCACAGGAGATATCTGCACCGTCGACGCGCGAGGTCGGTTCCAGATTATCGACAGACGGAAGAACGTCTTGAAGCTAGCGCAAGGAGAGTATATTTCGCCCGAGCGTATTGAAAATGTCTATCTGTCGCACCTGAGCTTCCTGTCTCAGGGCTATGTGCACGGCGATTCTGTTCAGACATTCGTGGTGGCCATCTTTGGCGTCATGCCTGATGTTTTCGCGCCTTTCGCAAGCAAGGTTCTGGGGAAAACGATTGCGGCGACTGATACGCAGGCCATTGCCGCCGCTTGCCGGGACGCCAAGGTCAGGAAGGCGGTGCTCAAGGAACTGGATAGGGTGGGAAGGAAGAACAACTTCGCCGGATACGAGCGGGTGAGGAACTGCTATCTATACCTGGAACCGTTTACTATCGACAACGAGCTATTGACGCCGACGTAGGTTCATCCCTTTCACCGCTTTTTCTTGTCTGGTACTGACAAACTCTCACCTAGACTCAAGCTCAAGCGTCCTCAAACAGCAAAGAAGTACCGCAAGGAGCTTGATGAGCTATATGCAGAAGCTCTCGAGGAAGAGAAGAAAGGGGGCAAGGCAAAGTTGTGAACTATGCGGTATTATCTTGCTTCATAGTGTGGGCGGCCCTGATGAAAGAGCATCAAGAGTTTCAGCTTCTGACCCAACCCTTCCTCCCACGCTCAGCTAGGTATTAATGTAGTATATTCGGAATCTATCATGGCGTGGCATAATCTATGAACAATTGTAGAAGTTGCCCTAAGCGCTCCCTTTCACATGCAACGCCGAGGATCATATGATGCTACATGGCAGGTTCTACCTTTTACTTTGATTTTATAGAGCAAGTGTGGGGCGTAGATGTTCATCATCCAGTCCGAGTAAAGAGAAGGGACATGATCACGTGAACCGATGGGGGGCTTCTGGCAAGTTGCCTCGGCTCGTCCCCACCTCCGACAGATATCATGCCCTGATGTAAATACCTGAAAGCAGCCGTGTCGAAACGGCAGTGTCAACGCTTCACTCGCTCCTCCAAAAGATTCACAGAAAGAAGAATTCATCCGTCCTTAAGCACCACGGTCATCAGTCAGCAACGCAATACGCAGCTGGCACGAACCCACCCCCCGTTCGCTCCCTACTTCAAGTCACCGACAATGGCTCAATCATCCAGCACCACCGTCCCGACAGCCCCTACAATCTCCGCCGCTCAGCAGGGTGACAATATCGCACATGCTCTTGCCGGAGCTGGGGGCGGGCTGCTGTCCATGACCCTGACGTCAGTTCCGCCCCCGCCATTCCCCCGCTCTCTGTTTTACTGATTTCTTCTGCATAGCTATCCCTTGATCACGCTCTCCACCCGCGCTCAAGTTGAGTCGAAGCGCGCTCATTCATCCACTCTTGATGCTGTCCGCCGCATAGTCCAGCGGGAAGGGATCTCGGGGTTATATTCAGGATTGGACTCGGCGCTCTTTGGCATTAGCGTTACGAATTTCGTGTACTATTACTGTACTCCTCTCTTCTTACATATAACATCAGGAACCATGCTCTCTTAAGGGTACCAAATGCTGATTGAATCCCAGGGTACGAATGGACCCGCGCCGCCTTCGAACGCGCCGCCATCCGCGCCGGCCGCGCCTCCAAAAAACTCACAACCGTCGAATCCATGATCGCCGGCGCCCTCGCCGGCAGCGCAACCGTACTACTGACGAATCCAATCTGGGTCGTCAATACCCGCATGACAGCTAGGCAAAACAACACCGAGGAAACACTCCCGGGCAGCAAACCCACAAAGAAACCCTCCACATTAGCCACAGTGGTGAGGCTTTTCAGGGAAGAGGGCCCGACGGCGTTATTTGCGGGAGTGTTACCGGCGCTGGTGCTGGTAATTAATCCGATATTGCAGTACACGATTTTTGAACAGTTGAGGAATGTGCTCGAGAAGAGGAGGAGGGTTTTACCTCGGGATATTTTTCTGTTAGGGGCGTTGGGGAAGCTGGCGGCGACGAGTATCACGTACCCGTATATCACGGTCAAGAGTCGGATGCATGTCGCGAGCAGCGATAGCCCCAAGGATAACATGATTGAAAGTTTGAGAAGAATTGTCAGGGAAGAAGGATGGAGGGGGTTGTATAAAGGTTAGTTTACCCCTTTTTCTTCTTCTTCTGGACCGAACTGATCTAATTGGGAATGTAGGCATCGGACCAAAAGTCACTCAGTCCGTCATCACGGCCGCTTTTCTATTTGCGTTCAAAGACGCACTCTACGATCTGAGCGTGCAGATGAGGACGAAGGTGCCTGCCAAGCTGCCGTTGAAAAAGTGATTAGGTTTAGGCGTGTGCGTTAGGACAAGGGAACAGGGAGGGAGGGAGGAAGGGGTTGTATATATGTATCTCTAGCATGATATGAATACGTACGAACGTCTCTTTTCCTATTCTTTCGATCAAGCGGGAAATATTCCTTCATCCTCCGAATCGAATAATTCATCAACCGATGAAAGAAACGGAAAAACCACATCCCAAAAACCCCCCCTGTTACCCGCTTCCCCATTTCGCCCCCCCCCCCCCAGCATCCGCATCCCCTCACCCTCCATAACCAAACCCAACCAACCCTTCCCATTCCCACCGCTTCTCCACCACATCACTTTTCCCCCCCTTTCAGTCTCCCCCCCAAACCCATCCAACTCTCAAACCCACGCCCTCTCAAACCCCAAAAATCCGCAACCCGTGAAAACCCAACCCCAAACAAAAACATCCCTTGAAACCTACAGTACATAACCCTATTTCACCCCCCGAAAACAGCCCGAACCCCCCCATCTCCCTTAATCCTCCTCAGCCCCCCTCCCTTCGACCCGACCCAACCTAATCCAACCTATTCAGACCGGTATATGTATTTGATCACGGCACCTGTTGGATTTTGGAAACAAGTCTTTTTTTTTTCTTTTTCTGAGACGGAATATTTCTGTGGGGGGGGTTGGGAGTGGGTAAGATGGAAATCTGTAGTGGAGATTTGGGGGAGTCGGGAAAGTCTCAAGGTTGAGTGTTGGGGCTCGGATATGTTGATGGAGGTGGTGGTTGACATTCGGTATTTTGACAAGGATAAAAAATAATGAATTTCATGAGGCTGGCGTGTGAGGATTGAAATTCGATTCGTTTGCAAGACCTTGATGATTTTGGCATTCGTAAAGTTCAGGAATATCGAATCCTCCACATGGAAGATGAAGAATCCATTCCACATCATCCCATCGTCATCCTATCATATATCACACTACCCTTGCCCCCCCACCCCCCCTTTCCTCCTGCAGAAAATCCACCCCCTACTCACCCCCACACGCCAGACACCCACACCACCACTCATGCTCCCCTCCGCCCCTGCTCGCCCCTTGCAACCGCTGGTACACCTGATCATCCTCCAGCATCGCCCTCCTCTCCTGCAAAATCGCCTTCTTCTCCGCCGCCGTAGCGAGACGGCTCACCTGGACCTCAGGCGTTAGCTGGCCGAACCCAACGCCGTTTCCGATTGTCGTCCTAGCCCATCGTGCGTACGGACCTCGGTAACGAGGCCCTTGGCCGACCCCGTATCTCCGGTGGACTTTTAGCTCGTGGGAGTCAAGGCGTTCGTTGCTCGCTAGGATTCCTTCTACACCGGGGTTCTCGTCGTCCTCGGCTGGGTCGACAGCGGGGACGAATTCGATGGGCATTGTTTTCTTAATGAAGACTTCCTCGTCCTCGTCGTCGTCTCCGTCGGTTGCCTCGGGGCCTATGGGCGCACTGGAAAGTACGTGCACCACTCCTGCAGCGTCTCCGACTAGCAGATTGGTAAAGTCGGGTGAAAAGGCTCCGTTTTGGACACCGGCGCCTATTTGGGCAACGTCTCGGACGAGAGCGTTTTCTGGAGCGCGAAGGACATCCCATTCCTTGATCATTCCATCAGAAGATCCAGTGAACAAGCTGTTGCCATGCTCATCCCAGGTGGTCAACATAACTCCAGCATCTTGTTCCTCCCGACAGTAGTCAGGGTCCAAGTCCATCAGAGGAATGCCGTGCTGTAGACGATGTAGATGTTGATTGGGCTTCCGGAAATCCCACACGTAGATGCTGCCATCAGTGCAACTAGCAGTGATGTAATTGGAATTCTGAGGGTGGAAGGTAATATCATGGATATCTACGGCAGTGCACTCATACTCCATGGCAGATGAGTTTGAGCTCCGGAGATCCCAGCTGCGGACCACAGTCTTGGTAGTTTGTCGATTTGTGAGTAGACCCTTTCCGGCAGCGCCGCCGGTTGCAAACAAGTTGAGGACTGGATGCCAGGCAATTGAAAGCACACTTTGGCTCGAAGGAGAGACCTTTATCGGTTGCATTTGGTTCAGGTCGAACAGGCATAAATGCCCTTCGCGGGCTGGAGGGGGCCCCTCATGTCCATGCCACTGCTGAAAACCAACTAGCAACAGATGATTCGTCAAAGAAGTGAGACCCCATCGGATACATTCGGGGTAGATTTCCCAGCTTCGTTTCTGTTGAGCACGGGTGGACGAGAAGCCCACCCAGTCATCTCCCACGTCCTCGTATGAGCCCTCACAGCTGGGGAAATATACCCGGATAGAGTTATCGATGGTCTTCGAAGCAGTAGCAAACACTCCCTCATATGCCTTGCAAACTTCCAGGCTGGTGACGTGGTCCTCATGATGAAGTGTATCCAGACACGTTCGTCGACTCACATCCCAAACCTTAACCGTTGAATCATGGCTAGCAGTGTACAGTTTGCTTCCGTCCGTTGAGAATTGTACCGATGTTACAGTTTTGTAAAGCATGGGATCTAGCACGTTGTACAACTCTTCAGTAGTATGTGAAACAGTGGGCATATTTGCAGTGTGTGGCCTTGCCACTCGATGATCAGGTAGCTCTTGAAGTTTGTTCGTGATCAAATCTCCCAAAAGCAGATTACAGGACCGGTTGTATTGCTGGTCTTCAGGGTTGACGTGAGCGGCAGCTCCTGCAGCGTATGTGACTGACTCTGGCCCCCATGCGCAGGCGACGACATCGCCGGAAGCTCCTCTCCATGACCGCCAAGGACGTAACATCTTCGATATGAAGCTCTTAGTCTCATTCATTGTGTTCAATCCAAGCTCACGACGTCGAAGTGTCGACGATATTGAGCGATGCGAAATCTGGGCCGGTTCGACAACAGCGTGTTCAACTCTCTTGAATCCAGGTTTAGCAGCTGCAGTCTGATTCTGCAAGTCTGTCAAGAATGAAAGCATATCATCATCATCCCTACCCGGATGTGTATTTTTGAGGTTTGCTTGAACACGGGGTGGATACGGTCCTGTTCCCTGTCTGGCAATACCAATACTGTCCGAGAGTGCTTTGCACTCTTCGTGACTAAAATCAACGTGTTTGAGGCGACCATGCTCATCTGCCACCGTATAGGGGTTGATGTTCGATTCAACGTAGGGACGAGCTATTCTAAGATCATGTAATACCAGACCGGCAGCTACATGCGCTAATAGTGGATCGTGAGCTGTAGGCAGCGCGATTTTTGGGTTTGACAAAGAATCAGATGTCGAGCCCTCGATTCTTCCGTGTTGCTCTTCTATCTGACTCGGAATTTGTCCCATGTCGATGGTAGTATTGAATGAGAACGGAGTCGAGGGTTGTATATTGCTTGCGTCTGAACTGGTTTTGCTATGCACTACAATACCAGATATCACAGTGTCAGCTTGCTGGTAGCTATAATTGTATCATGGTTGGTAAGGTTATGAATCGACACCACTCACCTTGTCTTGCACTCTGGCTTAAGATACCATGTGTAGACCTGTGCAATGCTCTGGACCGCGAAGATGTTCCTTGTTTCAGCGAACGAGCAAAGTGATTATTACGGCGGTTGAGACCGTTCACACCGGAGGTGTTTGTTTTCGTACGGTGATCTTGACGAGAGCTCTGGTACGGCATAAGCGGTTGTTCAGTTTTCCGAATCGGTTCATCGACTGGAATTCGTAAGTCAAATGCTTGACCCGGTGATAACGTTGCTCGGGAAATGATGCACGTCCGCAAATCTACCGCGTCCTCTTCTTGCTCGCCTTTGTAAACATAGCGAGAGTTCAATAACTGCTGACGATCATTTTGTTGCATATCACCTTGCTCCCACGGTGCGTCAGAGCTACAGTGTTCCGCGGCTGTCACAAGATCATTGGCCTTCGACGTATGCCCTTGGTCCTCCCACGATCTGACAAGCTCCGATGTTGTGTCAACATGCCCTAGAGCTGGTCGCTGGCGAGCAATATGAGAGACATCAAGATTCACCCCTAACTCACGCCCCATTAATACTGGAGAAAGCGTCATAGAATAGCTCGACGCAGGACGTGACTCTCTCGTGTTGGCCTTGGGCCAATGTTTTAAGGATTGTAGCTGACTCACGCCAGCCTTGATAAATAAATCTTTACGAGATCGATGTTGCGGAGGTCCATAATCAAAGCCATTGCCATCAGATATCTTACTTATCATTGACGATTGAGAGTCGGGACTTGATGAACGACTATCACCGGCGGTACTATAACGTGATGAGACGTGATCTACGGCCCCTTTGACAAGGGAATCGTGTTCCCATTCGTTCGGTATAGATTTCAGAACGGATGATTCAATCACACTGTCCGTATTGACAGTTGTGGAGACCTTGGGACTCCCGTGACCAACCTTAGCCTTCGATGCTCGAATTGCGGAACCCTCGACAAAAGGACTCCGCTTAACGTCATGAAATGCAGGAGGCGGAGCGAGTGGAATACTTTCAATGTCGTATATGACTGGATCAGGGTCTTTGATCTTCGCCTCCCTTTTCTGCGAGAAGATTCCCCGAAACGGTGTAGTATGACGTGGCATACAACGTACCTTCTTCACCTTTCCACCCGAGTTTGTGTGGCTTGATTCACTTGATACTGATGGCCCATGATGCGATCCCACGGACGCCACTACCAGAGCAGGAGAGGGACATGTCTCCCCTGGACCAAGCAGTGACATATCATACGACGTTGGTGCACTGGTGGAGATATGGAGACGCTCGAGGTTCTCATCCCCTGTCAATTCTCTCTCTGGTTTCGAGCAATGAAGGGTCGGTAGAGAAGCCTGTGAGTTTGGTTCTTGACCTTGGAAGGGATTACTGCGAGAATTTGGCTGATGCTTCTTATAGACAAGGAGAGCTTCTTGACCAAACGTGTCCTCTACAGTTCTCTTTATCATCTTCTTCTGCCGACGATCTAGATGATAATTACTTTCTTTTAAGAACATCCGAAAATCATAATCAGCCACCTTCCTCACAACCTATAATGACGGTTTAGAACGGTTATCCGCAACAACTTGCTGATAGAATTTGGGAGCTTACGGTCTTGGCAATTGAAATCAGCTTGCCTTCGGGAAGCAGACCTTTACGGCCTTCTATTGCAGCTTCGAGTATGGGGTAAATAATTTCTTGCAAGGTTTCGGCTAGAGTCGTATCATTGCTATAAGATAAGAAGAGGGCATCCTCGAGACTTTTCCTCGACAGTTTCTGCCTTTTTACATCTTTGTCTGCAAGACTTGAAAGTCCCCAAAGGCTGTCTTCTGACTTGTTTCTTTTCAGAGGAACTTCTGATGGGGTTTGATATACACTTGAGGTTAAATCATTCACTTCGTGTGCGTCGGAGTCTCCGAACGATCCCAAGCGAGGAAGAGAACGCCGAGATACCTTGAATATGCCCTGCGATGTTGGTGGTTCACTATATCGACTCTTGTTCTGCGACGAGACCTTATTCCTCTCCTTGATAGGACTTCGTCCAGCCCTGAGAGCGGGTACATCGTCACGGCTCTCTCGTTTACACTTTCGATAAGGGTGGATACCCGGGGCACTTTCATGAGGTCCCCCCCTCTTCCTCTTTGGCGTTGATCTGTCATGCTGTGTCTGATATGAAGGATATTCATCGTTCACAGGGTGAAAGGTGGCAGAGCTGTTCACTTGAGACCTTCTTGGGTTTCCCAACGTCATCAGATCAGATTCCGAGAGATCTGGGGGGCTACCTTGCTCAGGATACTGGGATATGCCTGCCTTTCTGGGTATTGTCATGTTCGGTCGTGGTTGATCTCGTTGCAGTTTGCCTGCCGCATCTTGCGACAGCGAAGGCTTTTGGAAGTGCTGGGCACTCACGAGGTTTTTCGTACCAAATATAGAGACAGTCGTGGGCCCGGCATGTGGGAACAATGAATTTATTGGTGAACTGGAATCCTCGGTTTCTGAAACAGATTCACCTAATCCAGAGTCGGCGGCATTGGGGTGTGGCTTTGGGAGACCAGTATCACCAACATGCGAAGATATACCCTGGGGCACGTCGTTGTGGCTGTTCTGTTTGTACACTGAGTTTGACGATAGGATCTCCGGGGCGAAAAAGGCTCTCGTGGCAGCTTTTGCTAGACCCGACATCCCCCTACCCAAGTCGATATCATCCTGCTTCAACTGTGACGACAAGCTGCCCTGGTGACCCTGTACTGAGTGGACTGACTCTAGACCGAACGCTTGCTCTAGGTATCGGGACGCAGCATGCTGGGCTCTCGACGCCGCTAACCTTAAATTCTCAAAGTCGGGGTCAACGCCCTGTTCAGTTCCAGCTGTGAGGTCCACAATATCCCAGAAAGCACTGCTATTTGCCATACTGAGTTGGGTATGCAACTTATTGGCTCCAAAGCGTCGTGCAAAAGTGGTTTTCAAGTAGTTGGTACTAGGATCAAACAAGCCATGACTGTTGGGAGAGGAGAAAACTTCCGTGTGTGGTATTGGCTTCACAAGCCACTAGGCAGCGTCAGTAGTGAACTTCATAATGGAATGTTGGTGAATAGGAGCTCACACAGTGACAGTATTGTTTGAATCTGCAAATTGCTTGCTTCCCCAGGATATGGCAAGGGAAGGGCTTCCATTCTTGTGATATTATGAAGAGTTACTGAGCCTTTGAGAAAGACTACGCGTGATTTAGATATCAATTCCTACCTCAACGATATTATCATCACAAGTCTAGAATTAAGAAGCTATTTCGCGTTGATCTGAAGTCTGAAATCAGTAGAACGGAATAATGATTAACCGAAAGCGACACCCAAATATTTGGATAGAGCCTCAAAGTTAAGGCCAATAACGTTTAAGTACATGATTTCCGAGACGACCTCAGGGTGGATCGTGGTGGTAAAGGCTGAAGATTCTCCATTTCTACGAAGTAGGTTCAGCCAGGAAACGTTCTCTCTCACAACCTTGCACTGTCACTAGCTTCTGTCTGGATTCTGCAGTCTGTACATGAACGTGATGCTTGAGCTTGCAGATCAGCTCTTGCTGCTGAACCATCCCGACACTGTTTAGACGCCATTCTCTCTGCGGATCCTCATTGAGACTTCGAATTGAGGAAGCAACTATCAGCATTTTCAATCTCAGCCCAAGAGATGCTTCGGCATACATGCATGGGGTCCAGAGCCGAAAGCGAAGAACAACAGGTCCATCTAGGCTTTCCGCTCGCTGAAAACCACGACTTACCGCTCGGGAATAGATTTTGGGGGCCTCGAAAAGACCTCTGAGTTGAAGCGTTGGGCCCGAGCATTTATATCCTGACTCTAGATGCGAGGCTGTAGGCGTTGCCGACCTTTTCTTTGCCCATTATGGTAGGTCTCATCCTGAACGAAAAGAGATTCATCTACGTGCTCTTTCGTCCAGGAACTCAATTGAGACGGGCAAAGGAGAGACTATGGACAAAGTTCAGTTGGAAGTCTTTTGACTGATATCTCGAACCTACCTTTCGAAAAAGGGAACTGATGCCGTAAATGATATCTACAGCCTCAGGAGTCTTGGATAGGAACATTGTTCGGTCCTAGGCCAATGGCCCCAGCTCTTCATGATGACGGTTACGGTCCAGTGGGCTGTGACCCCCCCCAGTATTGAAGAGACGCCAACACAAACGGCCGGGTATATCTTCCCTGTCCATAGTTGAGCAAGGAGAGGTAGTCTATCATAGCTCCTTAAATGACAGAATGCGACCAGCTATGACTGGTTGACAAGAGGGGATAAATGTATGGCCTGCGGCTATCATAATTCGAATAGATTGATAATGAGATATCTCTATCTCTATCGACTCAGAACGCGGATTTGCGACCCATCTTTCAGTCGTATATGAAACCATCAATTACCATCGCGCTACCCTAGGCACCAAAAACAGATGCAGGTCCATGTGGTATTGAGCCTTGTTCCACTTGAGGATGTTCTCACGAGCTAACTTAGCAAGACGGCTAAGGTACGACTACTGAATATTCAACCAACCTGGACCCACTCGAATATTCCATTTTCAGTTGGCCGTCCTTGTCGCTGAGGCCAGGGCACGTCTCTTCCTCCTCGATGATTTATCTCATGATATTGACTGTCTGAAGCTATAGTGTTTGGAGATGAGACATGACAAGGATCCCATAGCGCTAGCAATATTGTATTCTCTTCTCGTGCCGTGTCAGTGACGTGCTTTAACTACCTCACCATTTCGTCTTGCCCTCTTTCACTTCTACATTCCCACTATCCGTTTCTCCTTCTATAAATCGTGCAGCTTTCAGCTGCGGGGTTTATGATCTATACCCATCTCAGTATTTCAAGCTCTCCAATCCTCTTTGAGCTTGTTAAAGTATATTCAAGGTATCTGCTTCCCTTATCAAAGCGATGGTCTCCTTCATCGTCCTCAGCCCTAAGATGTCTTGCGTTCCTTGATCATAGCGCTTTTGCTTTCGTTCTACTTCTTTTACCAATCCATCTACCCTATGACCAAAAATCCTCTGGCCGAGTACCCTGGACTATTCTTTGCCAAGTTCACCAACTCGTAAGACCTCTACCATGCTTTTGAAAGGTGCACCCAGACGTCTTCCATTGCCATGAGAAGTAGCGTTAGTCTTTTGCTTTATCAATATGGCCCCGTTCGACACCGGCAACATCTAGGTAACTTTGTCCGCTATGCTCCTAATCGTCTGCTCGAGAACACAAATCTTGGAATGAGAGGAATCTCCATCAGATCTGACCAGTATCTACTTAGCTATTCTGACGTTACAAGACATATCTACAGGGCAACAACCTCGGGTATTCAAAATCTTACGGACCGTTGTGAATGCCTGGATGGCTGGTGGCTTTGGTTGCTTCGTGACGTTGACGACGCTTTAGCAATTGCTTATAGCGACGTTGCACCTTTTAGTTTTTGTTTTTTAACCAGATAGGAGGATTAGTTCTGGGTTGCTTTGGTTGCAGAAGAATCTTCTCGGGGGAGGTAATCGAATTCACGTGCTTGGAGAACTTTTTATCCAAATGGAAGCATATGCCTTCAGTCTGTTCTTTGCCAGAGAGAGAAAGAATATGTGATATATCTTCTACTTGAAGCTTTATTCTTTAGTAAAACAATCTCGACATGCAGCATATCGTCTCAGCTAAGGTTACTATTCAATTGTAATGACTGCGATAGAACGAGGCAACTTTTGCTCTAAGAGGTCTGGTCACTGAACGGGTTGCACCATGTACCCATAAAAAAAGGCCTCATTTAATTTTCAATCCATATGAAGAAATATGGTTTCAGTCGACTTATCGCTAGGGCAAAACACTGAGAGCATGCAATCGTTTATCAAATAGGGTTCTCTCACACCGAAGTCTTTCGGTTGCAAATGTGAATTGTAATGAAAGCCGTTTATATACATGTGTACTACCAGAAAATCTGTTAAGGTAGTTGTGATTGTGCTTGTGTCGGTCCGTCCTTCATGCAGACGCGCGTCGATAGTAAAGCTGTTCTTTGTGCACCAGATCGGATTGTGATTTCTTTTCTTCGAATTTTTCACCCGCTGGTGGAAATCTTGTGCTTCGATAGCTTGGTCTGCTTCCACTTGCCCGGATCCTCTATTGCTCGGCCGGCCCTTCAGTAAGATTACTCTACCTCTGCCTATTATTCGGTTTTCTGAATTTCGACTCTTGCCGGTTAGTACATGTACATCATACACTGTCGGACCGGTTCTCGACCTCTCTGGTCCCATCTTTCTCTTCCGCCGGCGTCTACGTTCCAACTCTAGCACAGCTGCAAACATCTGATGGACCGTATCTAAGTCATTTGTAGCCCATTTCTCCATTAGTTGTGACTTAGCAGTGAAGTCACGAAGATGATACCCCTCTGGTTTGCTGGCCAGATGTTTTGCGAGCTCTGGAATATTCGGATCTGCCCCATATTCCAGTAGCACATTTACTACTGGTGCTGATGAATTCGAAAAGGCTTCTGTAAAAGAAGAAATTCCATCGAAATCCAAATTCGCTCCGGCTTTTAGAAGCAGAAAAACTGGAGCCGCATCATCAAGTAGAATAGCTCGCCCTAGCATCTTGCCTAAGGTACTGGGATGAAAATTAGACTTGTAAATCAGAACTACTTGAACGAGTTCAAGGGGGAGGGGGTCCATCGAGTCCTTGCTCGGTACGACTAGAGGCATAAGGACGTCCAAACCGCTCAATGGTTTACTTGGAGTGGTCCACTCATGGCCGCTTATTAGATGTTCAAGCGCTAAGTCCGCTGAGTACGCCCCTCTTGAAAGTAGCAAACTTATCATCACGAGGTCCTGCGTGGCTAAGGCAATCCGAAGTGGTGCGCTCAAGGTAACCCCCTCCTGCTCTTCTCTAAAGAAGTCTTTTCCTCCATTTTTTTCGTACTTCTCTTTCTCGTCGTCTTGTGCATGCAGAATATCGCCAGTGTTCACATCTGTGCCTGAACCAAACAGAGTCTAAACAACACGTGTAAGTCCAACGCGGGTAACGAAGACTAAGACGAAGCGATTGGCAATCCATGGACTTTCTTTCAATCGCTGGTGCCAGGTCAGCCGCTGTCTTGGTATTCCAGAGCACTCAGGGATGTCCATCAAATTCCCTAGCCCAGTTCTAAAAACTGATGATGTTTTGGAGCATTTCATCCATTTGGTCAGCACGAATCGCATGCTTATACGAGCAATCCCTGGCATATGCAAAGAAAGGATCCGGCTTTTGAACCATCCCTTTCCTTATCTGCCCATCAGAGTGCGCAAAATTGTAAGTCTGTTTGAAAACAGACTGTCTTGGTCTCAGTCCGACTGTTGTTCCAGAAAATTCGGTTACCATGTCAAAGGAGCCTCCGTAAAGCAAACACCAGAAGTAAGTGAGACATGTCTCTGTCAAGTAAGCATGTGATTCACGTTCCTGAAAACTAAACATCTGGAACTCTGGTTTCATCATGTCGGATACCAGATAGTCCTTCACAGTCTTATGCGCGAGATGTAGCTCTTGTGTGTCCGCGGAGAAAGTAACAAGGCTTGAACAGATGCCTAAAAGGTCATCCTCAAACAACGTTTCCATTTCGTTAAGCCGCTGATCTCCAGGTCCGATAATGATCGCTTCACCAATCTCAGCCAATAGCATAGGACGCTCTGAAAAGGCCAGCCACCGAAGGGCACGGCAGGCTTTCTCGGCCTCGGGATCCTTGTGAACATTGGCTAAGATCCTTTCGTACGTCTCGTCTAACCCCTTAGGCATAGAGGTGAGGGCTCGTTTAACGGTAGCCACGCTGGAACACTTGCAGCGAATATTCAGTTGACGGTCAACCCAGCGGAACCTAGGTATTATGAGCGCGGTTCATATCGCTTTGGGTAGCATTGGCGGAGACGTACAGTCCTTGCGAACCTTTGATCAAACAGTCCTCAATTTCTCCTTTTAATTTAGCATTTTTTGAAAATTTCCAAAGCTTTCCCTCACTATCAAGTCTATGTTGTACAAGACGCTTGACATCTGCATCCACCTGAAGTAGGTCGGTCTGGAGTTCCCTCAAAGCATCGTTATAGCATTTCTTCAAGACTTGTTCGATACCGATCTCCTTACTGCTCGTGATAAGCAGATATAGATCCGCTATATCGTTGAGAAATAGTTCCCGGATCCCATCAACATCTTTACACTCGTCAAAGGCGTCTATAATTATATACACAGTCCCAGCGCACTTCAAAGCTTCTGAGAGGGCAACCATTATTTCATCTTCATCCGCTTCACGGGATCCTTGTTGGCAGCCTTCATAGAGAGCCTCGACGCTTTCCAATATTATCTTCTCGCATAGTTGTGCAAGTAGTGACAGCAGCATGTCACGTATGCCCCGCTTCTTTTGATCTCCGAAGTTGAAGTAGAAGTAGAGAATATGCCTGCTTGGGAAGGCTATACGAAGATCCTCAACGATGGTAGAAGCCAAAATCGTCTTACCACAGCTAGGGATACCATGGAGCCATAAGACCTCCCCAGAGCTCAATTTCTACTGCCCGTACCGGGGATGTTCTACAGTAGCAGCCAGCTCCCAGTCGAGGGTTCGTGCTTCTTCCGTGCTAGTTTATGGTCAATTGACGGGTCTGTTCCGCGCAACCAGAGGAGTATTTTGGCATTATTACTCTGGCACGTAGCGGATGCTGTTGATTCGGTAAGGTCTACAAGACGCTGTCTGATGTTGTCTGTCAAGGCACTGATTCAGGTTAGCGTTTTTCAAGTTTGTGAATCTGCCATAGTCCCGCATTCTATGGTCGACATGTACGGAAATGTGATCTCGTGATTCTGCACTAGATAGCAACACACTACCAAGACTTGTAATGTCCTTTTAGAATAGCCATCCATTCACATCGATCGATGTCTGAGAATAAACCCTCTACCCCTAGAGCCTGAATTTGAGGAACGGGGCTTGTAGAAGTTTAGAACAATTGCAAACTGTTCGGACCTACTGAGTATCAAGCATAGTCGCAAAGCTGAAGGCGGACTTGTACCGCTCGAGTTCGAGCAGTGTTTCACGCATCTCCTTCTCCTAAAACGGCCATACGATCTTCCCAGCAATCTTCTTCAAACCCTTGCCAAATGTAGCCCTTTTCAAAGCATGGTTCAAGCCCTCCAAGAGGGTCCCGCACTGGTGAAGCTATCCGTTGGGGGAGCGGAGCGCACTTATTGCCGAATCAGCAGGGTTTTTGATACTGATGTCTTCGACTCGCTGGAGAATGTCTTTAAGGCCTTCAAGCTCAGTGGTCACTCGCTCTACGGTAGCAATTCTCTCCTTCGAGCTTCGCGCGTAATCGTAGCAAAAGGTGAGGACAGAGCCTGTCATCTGGAGAATGGCAATGATGCTAGCGGCTTCTCCAAGACCCGCCATAGCTTCCAAATCGAAGTGCTCGAGGATTCAATCGTCGGGCTTGTTAGTGGCTGCAGCCACTTGCGAAATGAAGCTGGTACGGAATCTTCCATATTACACTACGAGCGACTGTAGGACGATACTTGTGTGACCCGAACTTCGAGGGACTCAAGTTTCGCAGGGAGTCTGCAGCGGGTGAGAAGCATCACCGCAAACGCTCCTTCTCAACTGACACAATAAACGTTGTATTTCTTGACGATCACATAGCTGTACTTCCAAATTAGCAATGCTGCTAAGATGCTCATTGTTTTGCCTCGATCAAAACCACTGCAAGTGAATAGGTACAGAGGGACTCTGACCATAGCTCTAGCCATCATTCAAAGAAAGATAAAATATCCTACTTACCTAGCCGCTTGTCGATCTGATTGTTCAGCCTGATTATTTTATCTCCAGTTCCTCTATGTCAAATAATTCTGGATGGAAATCTTGTAACGATCTGATGCAGTCTCCTGTCTAGGGATTATTTACGAAGATTGACCCGACCAAGAGATGGATTTCCCCGTACACAACGGTGCTTTTCAACTACAATCTTGATTGCAGTGATGTAATTTCCGTCTGAGCTTTCTTGCTAGATTTATTAGACTATAAGCCTCTAATATCAAAGTATTTCTTTTCTATAATTTTGTCTTCGACGGTGATACCGCCTCAAACTCCTTGCTAAAAGGATAATCGATATAGCCCTCTGGGCCCTTGGTGTAGAAGGTATCACGATTGTACTTCGTAAACTCAATCCCGTGCTGCACCCTGAACGGCAGGTCCGGAGTGCTGATGAAGTACCTCCCAAACACTACCAGAACATCATAGCCTTTATAGTCCTCATCGACCGCCCTCTTTGCTGTCTCCGCTGTGTAACCACCGCATACCAAAACTGGACTCATATTGTTCCAGATTTTCAGCGCAAAATGTAGCTTTTCGACGCCTTCGATATCGACAGGTCCACTTATACGGGACTCAACCAAGTGGAGGTAACAGAGCTTCAATTTTCTCAGTCCTTCGATCAGGTAGCTGAATTGTGGGCCAGGGTCTTCCATTTTCATGGCCTGGAATGGGCTAAAGGGACTCAAACGAATTCCAACTCTGTCTGCGCCAATGGCAGCGATGCAGGCCTTAGCTACTTCAAGGCCAAAACGAGCGCGCTTTTCGATGCTACCACCCCAGGCGTCTGCTCCATGTAAGTAAAAGAGCACAACTACCGTCAATCTTTTTAGAACAAAGATAGAAGTAGTGTCATACCTGTTCGCTTATTGCAAGTATCTTGCGTAAATTGATCGATTAGGTATCCCTAGAACACTGTTAAGTACTTTGCTCTACTCTTCAGTAAGGCAAAAAAGTCATGGATGTACGAACATTTGCCCCATGAATTTCCACCCCATCGAATCCAGCCTCGACGGCGTTCCTCGCAGCCTGCACATAATCCCCGATATAGCTCCAGATATCCTCCTCACTCAATGCCCGCGGTACAAGTCGACCCTCCTCAATCGGCACCGCACTACTGCTCACAATCCCATCCCGCCCCGCTCCTTCAGCCATAACCTCTGGAAGAGCTGCCCTGCCCAAGGCCCATAGCTGCAAGAAAATGTAACTGCCTTTCTCATGCACTGCGTCCGTCACTTTCTTCCAGGCATCGACTTGCGCTTTTTTCCAGATGCCAGGAACATTCGGATAACCAGAGCAGCGAGGCGAGATGAAGGTGGCTTCGGTGATGATCAGAGTACCGGAAACAGCACCACGTTGAGCGTAATGCTCGGTGGCAAGGGGACCATGGACGTGATCATCAGATGCGCGGAAACGGGTCATGGGACCGTAGACAAGCCGATGGGCAAGTTGACATTTGCCTACTTGGATAGGAGAAAATAGTGATGCCATTGTTCGTCAAGACTGATTTTCGAGCACACAACGCTCAGGCTTCGAGATGGCTCGATTAGGCCTTGTGGGTTGTCACGGCGTATTGAGTAGACTCGGTTGATAGCGAATGTTAATTATGATAATCTATCCACATGAACTTAACCGCTATGCTGACCGACTTACATTAACGCAGCTCCCATGGGCCTTGAAGCTTTGTAAGAGGGGTAAATAAATCAGACAGAACTACCCAGTGCTGACAGAGGAGGTTGAAGTAAAGTAGGACATTGAAGCAAAGTAGGACCTGCTTTGCCGCCATCCATAGTGAATCAGTCACTGCAAGTATATCCTCTGCAGTAGGGCGGGCTTGGTGGACGGCCTAACAAGCGTGTATACCCCCACATTCACACTATCGAATGCAGTAACAGAGCTGGCGTGGATATAAGTTGCTATCTAATTGGTGTAACGAGTGAAGTACTAGTGACAGACCGGCAGTGCTTGGATGCATATCCGAGATGGTGGCGCTTTTGGCGGTTACTTTTAGGCTTGCGGCAGCGTCTCCCAACTTTGTGTACCCGGCGTGCCCGGGCAGCCTCGGCTTCACTGACAATACATGGCTGTCATCGAGTCTCTCAATCAGGTACCTGAAGGAAAGATACATACTGGTTCCGTACAATGACCTTTCGCTCACTACTACGTCCGCTGTCACGTCGCTACTTATAATTCTGCTCGCATCAGACGCTCTTCCGTGAAAAGAACGAAACTAGGGTGGGAAAGAGTATATCTACGTGGCCGTCGTGCCTCGTAAGCTCGCGCAATGTCCGCTGCGCCGGTACCACAAGCTAAACGAAACCAAATTCTGAGAGTTATATTCATATCCTTATTACTGGATCTAGTAAGTTAGTCCTTGTTGCCGGAGCTCACAACGCTAATAATTCCAGATCTCCTTCACCTTCATCCTACCACTGTTCCCTAAGCTCCTCGAATTCTACCGCAACTCAGAGGCTCCTGCACAGTCATCAGATTCAGTCCTCAGTCGCATTTTTGCTGGGCTCAATACCTACAAGCAGTCTTTTTCACGTCCAATAAGCGATCGCTATGACATAGTCCTTCTGGGTGGCGCCCTTGGCTCTCTATTTTCATTCCTCCAAGCAGTTGCTTCACCATTCATTGGCTCCCTGTCTGACAAGTACGGACGTCGAACTGCGTTGCTGTGGTCTATGGCTGGCAATATTCTCTCGGTCGCGCTTTGGGTCGCAGCCACCGACTTTCGGACCTTCCTAGCGAGTAGGGTGGTGGGAGGCCTGAGCGAAGGAAATGTACAACTAGCAACAGCCATGGCAGCAGATATCAGTGATGATAAGCAGCGCGGCGCAACAATGGCTCTCGTAGGGGCATGTTTCTCAATTGCCTTCACATTCGGACCCGCACTTGGAGCGGCATTAGCAAATATTGAAACGGTAGCTGCGAACCCCTTTGCCACGGCCGCTGGAGTCTCCCTACTTCTGATCGTTATCGAGACCGTTTATCTATATTCGTGTCTTCCCGAAACCTTACCATCCTCACGAACAACAATCTCAGCGAACGGCTTGTCGAGAAAGACCCAAAACATGACACCGCAAAGACATGTTCGCACGAACTCGCATTTACTATTGAATTTCACGCATTTTATCTTCATCCTATTTTTCAGCGGCATGGAATTTTCATTTCCATTTATGACGTACGATCTCTTTGGCTACACATCCACACAGTCTGGCAAGCTCCTTGGCTTCATCGGCCTCATCGCCTCCATCTTACAAGGTACCGTTACGAGGAGGCTGCATCCTCTACGCGTTGTACAACTAGGGGTGCTGGCTTGTGCCGTCAGCTTCTTCCTCCTTGGTAGACTCACCACCGAAGCTGGTCTTTACGGTGCTGCTAGCCTCCTGGCCGTTACGACCGCGACGGTTGTGACTGGCTTGAACAGCCTCAGTAGTTTTGAAGCTGCAGAATCGGAGAGAGGGGGAAAGCTCGGGAATCATCGGAGTTGGGGTGAGTTGTACTCGCTTCAATCTTGCAAGCAGAACTCAACTAATCAATTCCCCAGGTCAAGTAGGTAGATCTTGCGGTCCGTTGCTATTTTGTACTTTGTATTGGTGGGCTGGTCGAGATGCTGCATATGCCATCGGCGGAGTTGGCATGTTGGGTGTTTGTGCTTTGGTATTTGGCAGCTTGACGGCCCCGCCCAGCTCGTTGAAGCAGAATTAGCTTCAACATGTAAATAGGCATAATCTCTAATGGCGATAGAAACATCTGGATTCAGTTAAGTGTGGTGCAATCAACATGCATTCGATGAATCTCCCTCGAGTTCACGATTTTGACCAGTACGCCCCCTTTTGATATATGTACACAGGAGGACATACCCGACAATGCTTCAACGGTGATGCAGCCAAAGGAACAACAGTGAGGTGGCCTATGACAACGCTGGGACGGGGATCGAAGTGTCGCGCGTAGCAGAGAAGCAGCTAGGGCCCCTTGTCAGCGAAATGCTCTTCCTCCACCTATGTAAATCGAGGAAAGGCTGTTTGAGGCGTTCCATGTGGGATATCACGAGGGTCAAGATGGTGAAGTAAACTGGTGGAGCTACTGTTATGTTTTCGTATTTACCCCCGAAATGGAATAGACTAGCGAGTTGAATTAGGACTACATGTGCACCCGTTCGATTTTGGTGTAGAACCAAGTAGTTCTACTCGTGAATTTCTACCCTGTCAAATTCTAGGGGTTTGTAAGTATCGATAGAAAAATGCACATTCATTGACTCTCTAAACTTTACCAAACTGATTTGGAGATACCTTACTTACGTTCAACTTAAACAGTGGGTCACGTTGTGTTGAACTAAGCCAGAACAGCACCTTCCGAATATTGAAGTGTTTGAAACCGACTTTATTACCCTCATCACTCAACCACTCTTCTACATATATGGTCCTACTTCACAGCTTATCAACCTCCTGTAACATGTTTTTCTAAATCTGTTAGAGTCACCTTCATTTACAGATATTGGGAGACGATACGGACGATATAGATGCAAGATCTATCGCTTTCCTAAAGTGATTGGCTGTTGCATCGCATCTACCTTCAATATCTAAGTCGCTCACCACTTCTCCATCTCACCGGGATTTATCAGATACGATTACTGCCCATCATGTCGGGATTTTCGTCGTTTACTTTTGGTGTTCCGAATTACTTCTCTTTCACGTTTAGTTTTCAATTAGGAAGGCCATCTCAGGATCCCGTGGCTTTCGTTCCTCAAGATCTCGGGAAGACAACAGCAAAGAAACTACAGAGGGTGAGCTTTGATCGCAGGGTGCTCTGCTCGCTCATGAACAGCAACTTACGTTGTACTCTGCATCTTCCACCCTTAATCCTACCATGTGAATACCCGTTAACGGCGCTGACGATCAATCACGATTCAGATGTATATTAAGCCAACGGTGAAGACCGCATCCAATTCGAGTCGAAAGGCTGTTACCCAGCCCAATTCGGAGATTATTCCCAAGCCGGCTTGTCACGTCGCTACAAAGGCCTCCGTGGCGACAGTCATCGAGGCCACGGACGAACCCGTGCTGCCGGAGTTCTCAGTTACACTACAAAAGCGCTGCCCATTACTTTACGCGATCCCGCTGGAGATTAGATTTATAATCTACGATCACCTCCTTGTCTCGGCGAGTTCAATCAGTACCAAACAAGCAAACAAGCTCCTCGGCGGCAAGAGAAGCATCTTGCTGTCTGACCACAATCCAATATCCGACATCAGTGCTACGTTGCTGCGCACTTGCCGCAAGGTATACAACGAGGCTCTCCCAATATTGTACGGGCGAAATGTGTTCAGCTTTCCCAACCCCGAGGCGATTGAGAAATTCAGGGACAGAGGAATTGATGGTTGGTCCCGAGGTAGGCATATCGTTGTGATTATATGTTCTATGCAATATCTTGTTTCTATCTCCTACTGTGACCTATGACAGTCTAATAAGGCTTTGTATTTCTTTTAGGTTTTCTTCCGTCGATTTTAGCTAACTTCCTAAAAGTCCCCAATTACGGGCCGCGTCAACCTCAGGGCAGGCTCACATTTCTACGCTCTGTAATTCTCAGATTCGACCCAAACGAATCGTATATGGTTATTCAGTTGGGTGGGGACCCAGACCCGAAATCTACATGGACGGAGTGGACGGAGCAGTTTCTCAACAGCAGACTCCATGATTTGAGATTCCCGTCGCTGAAAGAATTGACTTTGGATTTTATGAAAATGAAGGTAGATGAAAACGAAGGGTTTAGGGTGAGCATGTCAAGCACTACATACATTACAGGTAGTTTTGCTAATGAAAATAGGTCGAGCCCTTTATCCGGCGACTGGCGCCATCCGAGGGATTACAAAAGCTGGTGATTAGAGGTCTCAAGCACAAAGATACCCTTGAAGGATTTAGGGCTGGCCTTGTTAAAACCGAAGGGTATTTCGTGGTTGAGAATCCTTCAACGTGATGGGAGTATTGCCATCACTCTTATTGACCAACGCAGGCACAGTGGAATTTGGATGTTTCCATAGCGTTTGATACAGGTTCAAAAAGAAACATGGGTTCGAGCAATGAAGGAATATGCAACACTAGAAATCTAAGATAGTCTATCGACACTGTAGTCCATGTGCAAGAGAGGATTCTCTCCAGTCCGAAGGATAATTCTACGAGGCTAATATCAAAGCGGAAGCGCTGACTGCTGAATTGGTGGTGCAAGCTCAGTGAAACAGCAAGAGCTGCATACTATGCATGACCAATCTGACTTACCTTGCTTAACTCTGCGTCCTGCGGAACGGTAAAAGATTAATCCATCTAGATATCAATTGCTCCAAATGATATTTGTCGAAGCGAGCAAAAGCACTGCGGAACAGCGCGAATGTTCGACGGCCGCTTCTATTCGCCCATGCCGGCCGTTCGAAACAACAGGTCTTGTGCTTCCTTGTCCCAACCCGCTTAAATAGTACTTTGATGAATGACGAAAATAAATCGAAAGCTGATCCCACCCCCTACTATGTATTCAGATAGCCCAGCCTATCGCTCTTCTCATTCTTCTCTTAAGATATTGCCTACTGTCAGAACGAGTCGAGGATTTTAGAGTAGGTTACAGGATCAACAAACGGGAAAGTGCGAAGGCTGATTGGAAAGAGGGATTTCAGGTTGGGTTTTAGGAGTGGAAGGTGTGGGAGGGTGGGAGGGTAGTACTGTAGTAGCAGTAGATAGAGAGAAGAGGATGAGAATTGTTTGGATTACACCGGGTGGTTTTCTGTCCTTCCCGCCTCATTTTTCCAGTTATCGTTTTTTACTTATGTACGCATATTGCCTTCTGGGATATATGTACATGCATTGAACAGGGAGTTTCAAGTACAAATCTCAAGCACGCCACACGGAGTTTGTATTTAGTAGAGCAGAAGTGGTTTGAATTTGGGGAGGCTTCCAGTCAAGTGGTAGACTCAGCGCTTGCGTCAAGTGTCGCTCACGACGTATGTGGAGGAATTGTAGGAAGAAAGGGTACGAATGGTAGCGAAAAAAATAGTAACAGGTAGAGATGGAGTTTTTGGAAAGGAAAAGCCTTACTGAAGTAAGAACCACCTAGAAGAAGGCAGTCTGAGAATATTGCATTGTGCTGAATACGTCCAGCTGCTGTCTGGTTGCGAAATAAATACCACATGTCCTCCTGAGACTCTTTTAGCACTATAAGCCTCGATCTAGCGAGAACCCTGTATTCTTAACGGTAGCGAAATAATACAATACACCCTGCCGAAACTGGTCCCAACCTATGAGCCTTGAGACTGGTCTAGCCGCGAATCACTGGTGATGTACACAAGTCTCCTTATGAGCGTTCCAATCAGCCGTCTGGCACACGGTGGAGCAGTACTGTATCTTGCGGCAAACATTGCACTCAAAAGCCGGCGTCAAGGCTCCACAGACAGCACAGCCAGGATTTGCAGGAGCGAAGGCTACAAGTGGGGGTGTTGTCACCATGACGCTGGGAAGGTGTTTGGCGGCAACCTCTGCTTCTGGGTTAGCATGGATTCAAGAGGGGAGAAAGGTAAGAAAGGCGTACCGAGCATAGCCATAGTCAAGGCTTGAGAGCCTTCCTCGTTGGCAAAGTCCCCGACATAACCCAGGAACCCTTGACCATACCGGGTGAAGACGGCGGGTGATTCCCCCCGATCGATCCCTGAAGCAGCACAGAGCAGAGACGCCGATCTGGAGCGTCCAGTGGGTACGTAGACTCTACCAAAGAGAGGCGCGTACAAGAGCTGCAAGCACTTCATATCATAGGTCTGCTCGAGCCTCGCAAACACTTGGGCCCCAAAGATTGGCCTTAGAGCCGCGTTCAACGAGAACTCTGCTCGGCCGTAATCCCCCAATGCCCAATCTAAGTCGAAAGTCTCAAAGAGATCTTTCAAGGCGAAAGAGTCCGTAAGGGAGTAGAACATGCAGCCAAATATAACGGTGCCGCCGGCTTTGGCGTAGCGAGCGAGTTGCTTTTGGAGATGTTGGTGCTGCGTGGAGGCAAGTCCGCCGTCGACGAGCACTGCCGAGGGTCCGTGGCTGAGGAGAAAGCTGTACGCATCATCCACAGTGGTTTTCCGAACCGTAAGGTACAGTCCTGAGATTGCTGAGTAGAGACCACTGTAGATTTCGTTGAATTTGGTCTCGTCCGCTAGAGGTAGGACTAGCACCTGAGGTGCTGGAGCTGTCATCTTGGAGGTATGGTTGCAGAATGGGCTGTGGTAGGAGTAGTTCTGAATAAAAGTTGATAGGATTCAAGAAGAATGCTGGAAGTCTATTGAACCTTCTAAGAGTCGTCGACAATCCAAAAAGTTGTGGTCAAGACAAAGTGAGATGGAAAGCCATAACACGGAGAAATCTACGCAAACACCCTATGCCAACACAGCTCACCGTCGCCAGGCCGATTGACACTAAGGCCATGGTTAGAGCAAATGTACGCAACACCAGATACACAGCGCCCGCAGTATTCAGGTAATTCGTACGGATGTTGAACAACAAACATATCAGAAGATTAATTTACAGCATCAATGACAGGCGAACTTCGCAGGATCAAAGGGACTTTCGTCAACAGAGGCGTCAGAAGAAGAACTGGATAAGCCGTGCTTATCACCAGCTTGCCACAGACGCTGAGGTTGGCAAACACTGATCTCGTACAGAGAGACAATCTGCAGGGCAAGTCCCCAATCATGATCTCCATGGCAGCTGGGCGGACAAAGATTCAAAATTCTTTACAATTCTATAGTCGGAAATTCTTGAGACATGTCGCCATTTGGAGACGGAGCACACAACGACAATGCTGTGATAGTTTGATATTTGTGGAATAGCTGCACCACAAGCTATCATGATGACCTTCCACAGTAATGCCTTGACCGGCATCGGCAAAACTTGATCCCTAGCGTCCGTAACAGTGATCACACGTCATCGCCACTGTGAAACTTGGATATCCCCAGCCACAATTACCAGCCTGACATATTGTTAATCCCAACCTCTTTAATAAATATACATCAAGCTACTGCTATTTGCCAATCGAATCCACACATATTATACACATCCCCAATCGCATTTCTGTATGCTTGCATCCCGATCCCACTTCATATATTCACTATGCTCATCCAAGACACCAGTGCCCCAACCAGCATCATGAACGAAAAACCCGAGAAACCTCTCAATGAGTGCGCTTTCCCCATTTATCCATGTTCTCCCACAATATTCGTCCAAGTTTTCAATTGGCTAACCTCAATCCCACAGACAGCTCTCCCACGCCCTTGTAGACATCTACGTCGGGCCCGAAAACACCCACTGGATCCTCCACGAAAAGCTCCTCTGCTCCCACTCCCCCTTCTTCAGGTCTATTTTCTACGCCAAGGACAAGCGCAGTCAAACCTTTGGTCTCCCCGACACCGACGACCTCACTTTTGAGCTCTTCGTTGGCTGGCTCTACTCCAAGGCCCTTCGATACCCCGAGGAAGAGAAGGACGTCGGACCGTTGCTGGATCTGTATCTCTTGAGCGAGAAACTGGAGATTGCCAAGCTAGGTGACGACTGCGTCGAGACTGTACGCGCTTTCTACCACAATAACGAGACCTACCCCGGGCTGCGGAGGGTTCAGTATGTCTACGCCAATACCGAGGAGGACAACCCTATGCGGGAAATGATGGTTGGATCCGTGGCGCGGTACCTGACATTAAGCGAGAAGATCCCCCTTCATTGGGAAAAAGCGCTGAAGAAGAATGGGCAGTTGGCGGTGGATATTATCCGGAGTATTCAGGAGTGGCATCTGGAGGGCAGGAGCGTGCCGGATGCGAGGGACGCGAGTATGGATCGTGGGAGGGAGAAGAACGCGGTGGGTTTCAGTGCGGTGGAGGAAGGGAGCAGTATGGGAGAGATTAAGGAGGAGCAGCACGAGGGGACTAATGGAACGGCTTAGAGGTGACAGAAGTTCGCTGGGCTTTGGGGTTTGAAAGGGTTGTAATGGGAGATTGTTTTGATGGAAATTGTTGGATATAGGTCTCGGTTGGTTTTGGATTTCTTCGATGGTCGAGTGTACTTTTTACCTTTCAGCGTTGTTCATTACATACTTTTAGCTTGTTTGATCGAATCCTAATGTTTCATCCTATGCAAAATTTAAGCACTGTGTTTACATAAAAGGAGGCATGCTATACGCTCACTAGGAAGAAAACATTTACGCAGAGGACCATCACATCGATGAAACCCGAGGACTGCTCAAAACGAACCTAGACAGAAGTGATCTATCGAGACGACCTGCCCTTGCAGATCCTCAACCCTAAACGCTTCTGATATACATCAAAGGGGATCCATGACCAGGTCACCAAAAGTTCATCACCGGCGACGAAACGATATGCACAGATAACATTACACCTATTGATGTACTGTGGTTCTTCCAGTCATCATAAAAAGACAGCCTACTAAGGACTCCTTTCTGCGTGTCTAGAAACCTGAGAGGTGTTGAAACGGGTTTTCTTACATTGGGAGGTTGACGATGCACGAGTAGGTACTCCTCTGAGGGTATGTTGTGCAAAAAACCCCAAAGTAGCTACCGAGTTCATCAACCAAGTCGGCACCGCCGACCTCTCCCGGTACCTTTGGTGAGATCGAGGTTCACCCCACACTCCTGATAGCGAATCGCCTCACGAGCGTGAGGATGGACGTGAAGAACCGACTTGATCTGCATCGATCGAGAAAACGAAATACAAAGTCTTTTCATCTACGCAGCCTCGGATCCCTACTAGCATCGTAGTCCATAGTACGACCAATCAATCGAGGATCCCCATTTCCAACAACTGGCGTAGCTGCACCACTACCACCAGCAGACCACTGTGCTGAATCGCGTCGTGACCGCTCTTTTGACTTGTAGAATTTGTCAAGGGAACTTGCAGATACTTTGTCGTAGGCATCCAATCTTGCAATGGTCTTTCCTGCCAAAGTCCTGTGGGTTGATAGCGGCAATTCGGAGCTTTGAGGCACCATTGGTGATTCTCTAGCTAACTTGATGGTGGGCTTTTCAGAACCAGGTTCCCAGCGACTACGCAGCTCAGAGGCGATGGCGTTGCTGTCGCGGATATGGCTAGTACTTCCAGAGGGTGCCTCAGTACTGTTGCCTGTTTGGATGGGTGCCGCTGAATTTTTCTCTGGGATCGCCTGTTCGATGATGTTCTTTCTGGAAACGACGAGTAAGCGTACATAACAACAACAATGAAGCGAGCCTAAGTAAACCCTACATTGTTTCCGCACGATACCCCTCGAGGTTGCCAATGATACTGTCAAGCTTTTCCGTTCGGGTGCGGCGTGTCTCGTTCAGAAGCCTGACGTTGGTCAACAATTAAACTGATGCTAATGATAGGTTTCTACATACGCAGGAAATGAATGAAGAACAGCAAGCTTCGATGGTGATCAAATTAGTCCGGGGGCCATTCTTCTCAAAGCGTCTGCCACAGTTGTAAGACTCTTCCTCACCTGGTCACTTGACTTACTCAAAGATTCCTCCATTGTTGTACTAGGCTGTCACCGCGTCTCAAAATCGCTATCAGGCTCGGAGGAGGCACCTAGCTTAGAGTGTCTAAATCTTAACCTCAAGATTGTTGGACAGGGTCAACCTAGACAAAAATCACTGACTACCCAAAAGTTGCATTCATAACCCTCAATTCTGAGCTTATTAGGTATCAAACTGCTAAAACGGGGATTTTGAAAGTCTACCTTAGCAGACAGCTGAGATCAGGGCTACAGGCAGCGATGATCATCAACAAATATTGTCTGATAGATGCGCGTACTGTGTGCAGATGAATTACCTTGTACAGTAAACATGTCGTATTCGACTATCTTAGTCTTAACCCTGTTATTCTTCGCTCTCTGCTGTTCTTTCCTCGATTTTTTAACTGTCATTATAACTTTTAAATATTTTCATCTTGTTAATGTATTATCATGTGCAAGAGGCTGGCAACAAGATTCATCTATACGTGATGTCGACTACGAACCTTTTGATTCTATTCTGTGTCCGAATAGAAGTCAGAAGAGTCAAGAGATCTCAATTCAACGCAGTTTGAACGATGTTAGAACGTTGCGTGATCAGAAAAGTCATCGTGCAGAGTTTTCACTCATGCAACAATCTCTCTCCTAACAGTCACAATCGATCTACGAAGAAGATTAATGACATGTCGATGTCAATAAGAGATGAAAAGATACTACTAGTGATTAGACAACTCAGATGAAGAGTCTGAGAGTTGTGATTACAAGTGATCGAAGAATTTGCAACTCGTCGACTGCGTTGATATTGAAACATCTTCATCACATCGACAATGTTGTCAAGTAATTGATGAAAAGATATCAAATAAAATAGTCATCTCAAGTATTGAGAGTCGTGACTACAGTGCTCGAAGAAGTAGTGACTCGTCGATCACGCTGATATACTGAAGAAACTTGAACTCATCTTCTTTACTTGACGTCAAGTCATTCATCTATCTACGTGAAAAATTGAGAGCTCAAGAGAATGATCAGAACGCATTCTCTTTCATTGATCAGAGTCAAAACATCGAACAATTGCGATCGCACGTCTATACTAACAATTCATTCAACGTCTACGTGACACAAGTCAAATCAAGAGAAGAAAAGAATTACTCAGTACAATCACACTCTATCTTCTCATCATGTGTGTCTCTCTTTCATCACATATTTCTCTGCTCAATGAATGACAATCATTGAGTAAGAGAACACAGCTCTACGTACGTTACAATCACGAGCATCACGAATGCAAAGAAAACGTCTTTCGTCTTCGAATCGAGAATCGAACTGAGACATCGTTGTATAGAATACCGTCAATGAAGAGCAGGACAAAGACGATGCGTCATAATCAAACAGCACAGACACTCTCATCAAGAGTTTACTCGAGCGTCACGCGCTGAATAGAAGCTATAGGTTCATTACTGATAATATAGTGTCAATCTTACTGTTTCGACGACGTGAAGTCGTCGTGTAGTCAATGAGCGATTTTCTCTCCCAGAGGATTTTGTCCGTTCGATACACATAGCATAGAGTCCCCCATGGGTCGGGCCTAAACCGATGTCACAAGGGTGTATGAATTACAATTACAATCACAATCATGTGCAAGAATCTACGTCGATTTTAGAATTTATTAAAAGCTCATCAAAAGTTAGTCACATAATCTTGAAGATGATAATACTTGTAAAGGCCATCAACATTAATCGATATCATCGTATTTCTTGAACATTTTTAATGTTATGCAAAATATTTTTCATTGTTTCAATGCTTTATATCTATTTACGTGATTTTGCCTCGGCTGAGGTTCTGTTCGCCCACATGGTAAACTCGCTCCTTCTTTTTCAAATTGATGAGTTCTTCGAGAGTGTGATTGGCGCCTTTGCCGCGCAAAGCTTGATTCGTCTAAGGGAAGAAGTGGAGAACATATTCGAGAGTAAGGGAGAGTTAGGGCTTGTTCAAGTCAGAAAAGACAAGTTCGTGTCCAGATCCAAGTTTTGAGGAGGCAGCAAGTGCAACGAAGCCTCCTATGAATGGGCTGTCCAATGGCGCAAACAAGACCGGCGACAGTTGTAACGACGGACTACAAGCCGACAATCTCAATGAATGCACGCAACTACTCGGACGCTTCGTAGATTGGTTCCTGCAACGCCCCGACATACTTCGAGCCAGCTCTTATTATCGAAGCCGACTCGCTGCAGAGCTTCGACTCTACATACTCACGCAAACCATCCAATGCGAGGACAGCAAAGATCTTCTGGTGCGGGAAAATACAGAACAATCCACCGCGGTGTTCGACACAGCCGGCAAAAGCTTTCTCGATTGGGATTACGGCGCGGCTGCTTTCAGTACTGGCATTCCACACTCCATCACTCTCATGGCCTGCCACCGGAGTGAAGAAATTGGTAATCCAAATGTCAATAACGCCGATTGCTTCCCAAGCGCAGAGGAAACATACTACGCACAAGCTCTTGCTCAGCATACATTCGCCATGTACAGATTCATGAACGACGTCGGCGGCATATTGCGCGATCGAAGCGATAAAGCACTGAACGCCGTCGACTTCCTCGAGTCCCATCATGATGGCAACAAGCGCTTCGATGAGGGTTTGACGGATGAGTTACTGCGACTAGCTAGATTCGAACAAGAGGCCATGACAGAAGAAGCTGAAGGAGTGCTGCGGGATGGATAAACTGAAGCGGCGAACGATGGAGTTGATGGATATGCTTTGCAAGACTTCGCTGTGTGCGGGACAGATTTATTTGCAGCGGAATATTGAAGTGGCGAAGCAAGCTACTTAGTTGAGGTTATGTAAGTATGTTGTATGTATGAAGAGAATCATGATAATTATCGTTCCAGATTGAATTCTTACACGCTCAGACAAAGTCCTCAATTGTGCGGCAGCAGCGCCGCCTAAAGAAGATGCGAGATCCAGATTAGCGAAAAAGCCATGATCAACTACCACCTTGATGAGAAAATCGGCCACGAGAAGGTGTAGGAATCACTGTCCTCTCTGCGGAAATCTCTTGCTGGAAACAATCAGAAACCGAACGCCGCTTGATGACAATGAAACCCCGAGTGAGGCCGAGTTTGTGTACGAGCCGCACATTAATCCAATCCAGTCCGACAAGCAGCGCCTTGATGTGGCTTTTGGGCTCCCTCCAATATTTGGCCCCGTTGAATGTTCTCCCAAGCCGACATGCTCCCCATCAGACTGTCATGTGTCGCGACAGAGTTAACAGTTCCTTCATGAACATCGACCTCACACCTAAATGTCAGGTTGGTGAGAAGACCGCCAATATGGAACTGCCCACCCCACGAGACTCAATAACCCAATTTGTTCTTGCTTGAAAAATGCAGTATACCTGCAAGATTCGTAATCAATAGGAGCAATAATACCATGGCGAATGCCCATGAACTAGACGCAGATCTGTTTTGCTTTTCGTCTTTGCCAGACATTGTCTACAAATTTTGTTGCTTTAAAAGCTCTGTCGTTCAAAACTATGTGTTCTGGAGACATTCTTAAGCAAGGCAAAGAGACAGGGTTGAGTGGTGATTGCCAAAAGGCAAAAGCGTGATGATGTTGTGTTTTTGGAAAGGTAAGTAATTCCTGGGAGGGGATAGTGCTCCACACCGTTGTACGCACTTGTACGGGCATAACCTTTTATCGCGGTAGTTCCACTGGTCCTTAAACATCATGTGGCTACGATGAATGCACAGACACAGGCTGGTTGGTAGGTATGCAGATACAAAGCGAGCATCAGCATCCAAGGTACCAAGGTTGCACTCATTACCAATCTCCAGGATAGTGTGATTCTACAGCAACGCGAATTTTCTTTGCACAGAACAGGCAACTTGGTTGTAACCTAAATTGCGAATCGTACTATCAATCATCCCTTAGTGTGCAAGACACGCTTCCTTCGTACATCTGATATTATTGCTTTGCGTTGCTTCAATTGTTATACAGCAATACGCTACTATGCCCGGCCTAGGAAATCGGAACCAAACCATTCCCAGTAACAAAAGGGTCCCAACGCTCACTACTACAATTTCCACCCGTCCATGGATTCCCACCATATCCCAGATCCCAACTCCAGCTTGCGAACCTGGCAAAGTTTTCCGCGTTTCCCTTGCCCCTGGCCATCAACCCATCTCCATTGGTACCCCACCCCAAACTGCTGACACTCCACTTGCCGCGGTTACCCATTTCAGTGATGCTGCTCACGCCGACTTTTGATGTAGAAAACCATTCGTTGTTCGGGTCCGTCAATCCTGGAAGCTGCACCAAAGCCCTTAGAAGTGCATAACTCGGACTGTCGGCGCCTCCGGCGGTGCTGCAAGGCAATGGGTTCCTGGTCAGGTTGAGGGCTGCCGGGCACAAGAACACTACGCCGCCTTGGCCATTGAGGCTCTGCGCAGGTGAAGGTGCGTACTCCAGCGTTCCCGGTGTTTGGGGACACCAACCATAGTTATCCCCACAAAACGCAAGTGAGAAGGGACAATTGCCGGCGATGCAGTTAGCAATGTTCTGGAAGATGCTGGTAACGTATTCTCTGACGGTGGCCGTGTTTTCGAAAAAGAAGTAATAATGGGGGGCCGGTTGCGCGGGGCCGTGTGTGGTATCTGCTTTAAGGGCGCGTAGCGCCGCATTGGCTAGGTAGCCCGCGTCTTGGATGGCGGTTTTGACGATATCGAATTGGGCCTGTTTTTTGGGGCATGAAGCGTACAGACCGGGACAGGTGTGACCTGGGTAGCAGGTGTCAAGAATATCCGCATATCTCCTTGATAACAGGGCTCCCGGTATGGTGCTTGTCGATGGGTCTGCTTTTCGGGGCTGGATACGACTCGGCACATCGTTTCCTGCATGTCGGAATGCTACAGTTCCGGAGACAAAACAACTCAGTGTCGCTGTGAGCACGACAAATAAAGAAAACAGCTGTGGCGTCATGTCTGCTTGTTCCTTAGGATGAGCGACAATACTATAGAACGATGCAATAAAATAGAGCTGATATCCTACAGAGATCTGCTGAAGAAGACTGTCCTTTATCAGTACGTTGAGTGTCGCATATAATCGAAACACGTCCTTACTGGCGGTATGCGCAAACCCCCAAAGATACAAATAGCTAAAACCCTTTTCGTAAAGCGGTCGGAAAATTTAAAACCTTGGGCCGACGTACGCGAATAATGAAAACGTTGTTGTATCACCAGAAATCGCCGATTACTACCGTAATTCTATGCGATCACAGTTGAGATATAAGCCGGGCAGCACCTCATCAAGACCAAGCTCGAAGAAGCGAACATGGTTGCCTGACTTTGTGGCGGACTCAGTTCAACATGAAAGAGGTCTTCCCTTTGAGGGCTCTGTTGGTCCTGCGATATACTCTTCTATGAATTCTTGAGGGTCGCCTGAAACCTTACCGAAGGCCTTTGGTGTTCGATGCGGGAAGGAGGCCAAAGGAGTGATCGAAGCCCGCCTGGTGGAGAACTTCAATTGATCTGGAAGCGTAAGGTATAATTAGAGCAAGGCTTTCGTCACTATGTTGCGGTTGGGCCCACATGCTTCTGAGCCTCTTTCAATCTACTATCTTATATAGCACAATAAGTCCTCGGAAGTTTTTTTGGCTGGCTTGATACCCGAGAGAAAGTGGTTCTCGTCCTGGCCCTTTGTGGAGTCTCATAAGTGCGTTCTCCCAGGAATAAAGTTAGGTGGCGTCGGTATGAGGTCAAAGAAAATAGACGGTTGAACCTCATAAGAGTATTGGCCTCGAAGATCTCTCTTAGGAAAACTAGCTTAACTTGTCGTTACGATCTATCCTCCCTTATGAGTTTAAATCAAGCTAGGACCTGGATCTAATATTAGCTGCTGACGGCTGCAACTTTTTGGCTCACTTCTTTCTGAACGTGTACACCCTCTAGTACTGCTTTCTCAGTAATGCTCTTTCCAATACGTAAAGTGTAGACGTTTTGAGCTTATGCATTCTCTAAGACTGTAAAACGGCTGAAAAGTGTACACCTTTTGAACTTAGATTCCTTCTGACCTTAAAGACCTTCCGGTCTTGCATACTCTTAATAGAGCCAAACTCCAGAAATTTTAGGGACTTGTTCATGGTTGGACTTTTAGGGAGACCAGGGCTCATAAGTGACTGAAAACTTCAAATGATTCGGAGGACGGAGATCCCAAGGCCCTAAGTGCGATTGGAATTTTCCGAAATCTGAAATCCGTAGGTCCCTAGAATCTCCTACGAGGTAGAGACCAAACCCTTCAAGTGTTTGCGCGAAGGAAATGTCTCAAAACTACCAGTGATTTAAGACATCTGGAAGGATTCCCTGCTAGCTTATGATACAAAAAATCTGCGAAGAGACCAGGCAAGATGTCAGACAATATGTGTCGCGCGGCACTTTCATGTCGCAGACCCGACGTGGACGAAGACATAAAATATGTCTTGAGACGTGACATGTAAGACACGGGAAGGTGAGGACACGAGAGGTAATCCTGAGCGCAAGAGGTCGGCAAATGCGCGGCTGCTTAGAATCGTCGGGTGAACTCCTGTGGGCTAATCGGGTCAGTCTGAAACCCCTAGTTTTCGATAAGAAATTCTACCTAGGTTTTTGCATACAAACGAAATCTTCAGCTTTCCGTCAAGCCTATCGTCACTTGCGTTCGAACGAGAGTTCATGTACATTGATAGACTACAGGGCCAGATTGATGATGGTCCACAACGGCAATGGCTTCGTTCGAAGCCAGTTGCTAGACACAAAAACACCTGGAGTAGCTACCGCCGCAGCTGTTCCCATCGAGCGGAAATTAGTCAAGTACGTGGTACCGGAATGCGATCTGCTGGACTATAAGTTTGATTACGGGCCATGACGATTTTGTCGATCTTAACTTTGGGCCGCCATTACCAAATCCAGAGGTGGGAAGGTGGGAACCACTTTTCCAAACACGAAAACGTCCATGATGATTTCTGGTGGAACAACTCCAGGTAGAAAAATAGGAGACAAAGCAATTGCGGCTCCTTGGATGGAAGCACAGATGGGAAATGGTCTACAAGGGTGATAGTCGATGAAGTCATGGCGAGAAACAAAGTCCTACAGGAACGAAGGGGATATTTCGTGTTCCTTGAAGAGCTTAGTGGGACCATTCCACCTATCCGATGGGAATATTTTGTGACCCATAAAGAGTTTAATGGGAACATCTCTTCTAGTGGGCACATTTCAGTTACTTAATCAGAATCTTGTGAAAACCTGAAAGAATTTGATGGAAAAGTTTCTGCTCGTGAAAAGATTTCATTACTCGAAGGGGATATTTTGTGTCCCTGGAAAAAAAGTAGTGAGAACGTCTTTGCTAGCAAAGCTAAGTCTGTTTCCAAAGCATGAGAAATCTTCAGCATTCACAACAAGTGTAAATATATACTATATCGAACTGATAAAATTAATACCTACATGGCAAGCCTGGTCACTTAGAACGCGACCCTAACCTTACCTACTATCAACAGCGGCCGACGCCCCATCTAATTCAGCATGTACCTCGCTTCCATGCATCTCCGCCAGAGTCTCAGTCATTGCTTCCATCTCGTGCGCCTCTCCTGGCCCCTGCTCGTGCACTCCTTTCAGCCCTACATTATCCGTCTCTTTCTTCATCAACCCTGTGTCCGAGTTCACTTCCCGTGCATCGTCTTGCCTGTTCACCCGTCGTCTCTTCCGCATACGAAAGACGAAGAAAGCACCCGCCAGTGCTAGCAGCACGCCAACGCCAACGCCAACCCCGACACCTATGCCCGCTTTGCTAGCCGTGCTGAGGCTACTGGACGTGGTTGGATTATATGTTAAACCCGTCGCAGTTGCCGAAGTCGACGATGTCGATGAAGTCGATGAAGTTGGTGTCGTCGTAGCCTGTGTCGCCGTACTCGTATTTGCAGGAGCTTCCGCTGAATTCTGACTCCAAGCCACGGGTTTCAAACTAGAATCCTCCTTGACATTCCAGGCCCCACTGTCCGAACTAAACGACGTGCCATCCGCGGCAGGACTGAGGTTCGGCGATGAAATCTCACAGTAGCATATCCCGGCGCCGCCGCAATTGAGACCGAGTTGCTGACTCCCTGTCGAGGCAACGGAGTTGTTTGAACCTGAAAAAGAGTACTTGGTTGGAAAGTGGGGCATAGCGGTTCTTGGGTACCTACAGAGGTTTATATTCGAGAGGTTTGGGATGCCGCACCATAGAATAACATAGGCGTTAGGATAGTTGCTTTGCCACGAAATGTTAAGGGTGTCGACATAATTGAAGGTAGGAGTTGCGCTGGGATCGGGGTAGAGCCAGGTTGCTGATGGTGCAGAGGGCGCGCTAAGGACGGTCGTTGGTAGGAGAAGAATGAAAGCAGAGAGACGTGTGAGGGTAGTTTTGTCGCATAAAGGACGCACCATTATGAAGAAAATTTACGATAAATGAAAAAGCACTTGAATCTTCGCTATCGCGATACTTTGTGGTGGAAAGACAGCATTCTCCACGTCTTCAGTCACAAAGAGAATCAACCATCAACAGAAGGAAAAATTACAGAATGAGCTGGAGAATCCAACGAGGCAAAGCGAAACATTATTGGTAGCTTCCTATCGCCACAGAAAATCTCAATTCTTGCTTAGCCAAGGCCGAAAGGAGCCGCAGTCGCGGGATCACGAAATCAAATCTCCCACGCAACGCTACTGATATTTCGTTATGGACGAAAAAGAAGATGGCTCTTGCGAAGTCCTGCTCAACCTTTAAGCCGACAGGCTTAGTCGCAAGTCAAGTGGTTGGACAAAGCTTGATGTATCTGGGTGCCAAGACGTCACGTTGAGTTGTCCATGCGATGTGCTGGGAAGTTTCCGATGAAAGATTAGTAGAACAAGTACGTCTGTTGGCTTGTTGAGCATTGCTCCCGGCATGTCCTGAAAAGCAGACGGAGTAACTGTACTTCTGTAATAGATTGGCATGGTGTTCGATCGTGTTGAAGGTGCCGACGTTGACAACCTCGCCTTAAGTTAGCAGCATATGGTGCGTTCCTGTAACTACCATAATCTCCCAATTGGAACAACTAATCATCAATGTGTTGGAATACGAGGTCATATGGGGGCATATTGATATTTTGGTTGTTGCTGTTAGGAGTAGGAGCGAGCAGGTAAAACTCTACTAGCGGACCCCAGCCCTATCAGCCCTATGAAGGCGGAGATTACCATCTCCCCTATTTCCAACGCTTGTGTTTCAATTACTGTAGTAGAAACCAGATGTCCGACTCCTCAGCTCTAGACAAATCCAGGAAATGAAACGACTGCACTATATATATACTGTACCCGAGGTCATAATCTATGTACTGTTTCTGGCTATATTTAGGATAAGTTCAGCGGTACGGAATACCGATTCTTAAGACCGGTCACTCTCACCAAACTTCGCCTGCCAAAACCCTCTAAAGTGCTTCTTCTGCCCAGCTTCCGAAACCTCGTCGACTTCTCTCGGTGTCATCGAGAAGGTCATTGCTCTCAGATAATCATTCAATCGCTCCTCCTTTCCACTAGTCGTAATCGCTACAATCCCTTGATCGATACACCACCGTAGTGAGATTTCTGCTTCGCTAACATAGTACTTCTTTGCCAATTGCCCCAAGATGGGATCGCAGGGGCCAGGCTTGGCCTTTGTTGCGGCAGTTAGGGGACCGTAGGCTGCGACTGCGATGTTGTGCTTCTTGTGGAAGGGGACGAGACTTTGATGTTGGAGGTAAGGGTGGTATTCGATTTGGTTAATGCTTGGTGGGATGGTAGCTGTTGCGAGGGTGGCTTCAAGGTGGGGTTGCAGATAGTTGGACACGCCAATTGATTTGGCTTTGCCGGACTGTTTGACTTTCTCCATCTCGGCCCAAGCGTTTTGGAGATCTCCGTCTGACTTGGCGAAGAATGGAGAGTGTATGAGGTACCTGAAATTGGGGTCAGAAGCCCAGGCTATGTGTTGATCTGGTGTAGCAGAACTCACAGATCGAGGTAGTCCAATTGGAGTTTCTTCAAGCTCATTTCGATAGCCTTTGGTATGTCTCCAATGTTTGTGATGACCTTGCTTGTCACGAATAATTTTTCTCTAGGGACTTTGCTCTCCTTAATGGCTATACCCAGCTCAGATTCCGTATTGTAGACCTCGGCGCCATCGAGGTGATAGTAGCCAAGCTTGATCGCCAACTTGGTGGCGTCAATGGTCTTGCGATCAATGCTGCCGTTGTCATTCGCTTTGTACCATGCGGTACCCACTAGATGGATGATACGTGAGCTTGGGAAGTTTCCAACATAAGGTAAATAGATTCACCTACGACCATATCCAAGCTACAACGAACCGTCAACGTCCTGCAAATTGAAGGACAGCGGAGTACTGACCATGGGTACGGATGTACCATCGTTAAGCTTCAGATTAGGCACCTCCCTCTTCAAGGTTGCCATGTTTCTTCTTGCTGTACTCGTACCAGTCGAGCGATGTTGGGCGGTAGCTCTTGGGATCAAGCTAGGTATAGTGATTCTAGTCGTTGTAAACAGCTGTCCTGAATGGCTTATGCAGATCATGTATACAATAATCCATAATTCCCTATGAAAGTGTTTTCGAAGACAAGATACATACTGTACATACCTTGCCTTGGGCCTCGGCAGGGTGAATGGCGGGGATAAGGTGGGGATAATCTTTTTTGCGGTCTGTTTGGCGTCATTCTTGCCACTTTGCGGGATGACGAACTTCTTCTGACGTGCATAAGGTAGGTATGTAAGGTATGCTATGCTCTTCATGAGCACAGTGGTGATTTTGCTTCACTACCTGAGTATCTACTCACCCTCATACATGCTTTTTCGGTCCCTAGCTCGACGCCCACATCTTCCTTACAAACGCCTCGCTCAAATGACCGCTCAATTATCGAACGGCGCCACGAACGGTACCAGCATTGGCACCTTCGATGGTGTATCTCTCCATGACCTTCCCAAGTCCAATGTTTTTACCCGGAATCTCCCTCCAGATCCCGAATTCAAGACACCTTCCGACTCAGCGAAAGCACCCCGAGGGAAACTTGGACCTCGAATGGTCAAAGGCGCGTTGTATACATACGTGAGGCCTGAGGGCACAGAGAATCCGGAATTGCTGGGAGTCAGCCGGTCTGCGATGAGAGACATCGGGTTAAAGGAGGGCGAAGAGAAATCGGAGGAATTTAAGCAAATGGTTGCAGGTAACAAGATATACTGGGATGAAAATTCAGAGACAGGCATATATCCCTGGGCACAGTGCTATGGAGGTATGGTTCTCTTCGGCCCGATGTCTTAAAATCATAAAGGTACTGATCTATCTGCAGGCTGGCAATTGTATGCGAAGTCAAACGTTGGAGATTGCCGTCTGTACTAATAAATCGGCAGTGGCTCATGGGCGGGCCAGCTCGGAGATGGCGTAAGTTTTGTTCCCTCAAAACCATAGGCGGTCTGACTCCTCAATAGCGAGCAATATCTTTGTTCGAATCTACAAATCCTGCCACCAAGACACGCTTCGAGGTCCAGTTGAAAGGGGCGGGCAAAACCCCTTATTCACGCTTTGCGGACGGGAAAGCCGTTCTTCGCTCGAGTATTCGAGAATTTATCGTATCAGAAGGTTTGGATAGCTTTGTTCTCTTTCCCGGTTCTAATATCCTTTCTAATCGTCTTTGCAGCCCTTAACGCCCTTCACATTCCCTCCACCCGTGCGCTCGCACTTACTCTGGCCCCGGCATCTCGTGTCCGACGTGAACGTCTTGAACCTGGTGCAATTGTGGCCCGTTTTGCGCAGTCATGGCTTCGAATAGGCACGTTCGATATCCTTCGAGCCCGAGGCGACAGAACTCTGATACGTACACTGGCAACCTACGTTGCCGAGCATGTCTACGAAGGATGGTCTTCTCTTCCAGCCGTCCTCGATCAATCCAGACCGCTCAATATCACTGCCCTCAAACCATCCCGTTCTGTTTCCGAGTCCATGATCCAAGGTGCCTCCGGTGCCGAAGAGAACCGTTTCACCCGCCTCTACCGTGAAATCGCCCGCCGTAACGCCCTGACCGTCGCCGCCTGGCAAGCGTATGCCTTCACCAACGGTGTTCTCAATACCGATAACACCTCCCTTCTCGGCCTTTCCCTCGACTTCGGCCCCTTCGCCTTCCTCGACAACTTCGACCCCTCCTACACGCCTAATCATGACGACCATGCCCTCCGCTACTCTTACCGAAACCAACCATCCATCATCTGGTGGAACCTCATCCGCCTCGGTGAATCCCTTGGCGAGTTAATCGGCGCCGGCGCCCACGTTGATGACCAAGAATTCGTATCTAAAGGCGTCACCGAGGATTTTGCGCCTGAACTCATAAAGCGCGCAGAAACCATTATTCACCAAGTTGGCGACGAATACAAAGCCGTTTTCAAAGCCGAGTACACCCGCCTAATGCGCCACCGCCTTGGCCTTACATCCGACAAAGAATCAGACTTCGAAGAACTATTCTCAGAACTCCTTGACACCATGGAAGCCCTCGAACTCGACTTCAACCACTTCTTCCGCCGTCTCTCCTCCCTCAAAATCTCAAACCTCGAAACCGAGGCTCAGCGCAAGGACGTCGCATCCGTCTTCTTCCACGCAGAGGGCGTCACCGGTCTCGGCAACACGGAAAACAACGCTCGCGAGCGCGTAGCCACCTGGTTAGAAAAGTGGAAGGTTAGGGCTGAAGAAGATTGGGGCCATATGGACGAGGAGAGGCAACGGGAAATGAAGAAGGTGAACCCGAAATTCATCCCCAGATCCTGGATTCTGGACGAGCTTATCCAAAGGGTGGAGCATGGTGGCGAGAGGGAGATTCTTGGCAGGGTCATGCATATGGCGCTGAATCCGTTTGAGGAAGAGTGGGGGTGGGATCGGGCTGAGGAAGAGAGGTTCTGTGGGGATGTGCCGAGGGGGAGCAGGGCGATGATGTGTAGTTGTTCGAGCTGAAAGGGTTGAGAAGAGGGTTGGGATGCGGAGGAAGGAAAAGAGGGAAATGGGGATGTAAGATTACTATGATGCATACGAGGTATGAAACTAAATGAGATGTTTGGGAGTGGAAAAGCGTGCACGTTAGGTTAACCTGCAAAGACTGCAATAGAATTCTCGACTTCACGAAGGCAACATCGAAGAATTTCTGATCCAATCCTTTCCAAAGTCTTCGAATAGATGTCTTCCGGACCGAGATTTCATCAGTGCAGTATTAGTCAAAGCAAGAAAGAACCATTATTGGATGAAGCCTTCTCAAATGGTAGGTTCTCCAGCAAAAGCAAAAGACATCCTTCAAGCGCAGATTTCCCATTTATATCCCTAAATGGAGGTGCGAAAGTTTTCTGCGCAGCTCTTACGCTTGAACAACTTCTCTCAGTGTATCCAATCCCTGCCAAATAAAAGCATTCCAACTAGAGACCCCTCCAAGTAGGAAAAGAACCCCCCCTCGAATTCATAAAGACACAAACAACCACCCAACATCAACATTCCCTCCCAGCCCCCCCCATTTTTTTTCTTAGCCTAACCCTCCCTATCTACCCCACCCCAAACCCAACACCACACCACCCACCCCTCGCCCCCGTTCGCCCCCGTCTGCACCAAAAAACAATCGCCCAGCAGCATCTCCGCAAGCATGTACGATTCATGTCAAATCAGGCGTCCTTCTTCCGCCTGCCGGTTTCGAACCATGGAACGTTGCTATCACCCTCCGAAGAACCCTCAGATGTGGTGGGGACGAGCTGCCGGTGAGCTAACGCGTCCTCCCCCGGAAGGAAGGCGAAGTATTGTGGGAGTTGTGGTGAAGGAGAGTGGGGGGTGTGAGTGGGCGTGAAGGGGTGTGGAGTGGTGAATGGAGATGAGGTGGGGTGAATTGAAGTGAGGTGTGGTAAAGGTGTTAAGGGGTGAAGAGTTTGGGTGCATGGAATAACATGTGTCCGAAAAGCATCATTCAGACACACCTTACTTTTCACCTTCAAAAGGAAGGTGTAATCCCAAAATAAATAAAAAGATCGCAAAATCGCATCTCCGCAAACCCGCGATCCCACCACCTCAGTGTGCGCTTATCGTCGTCCTGAGGTGGATTTAGAGTGTTTGTTACGACCTATCCGCAAGTGGTCGAGCTCGAACCCAACACCTGCTGTGAGCCCTCGGATTCCCATTAATGAGGACCGGGAAGATAACCGCAAGGCTAAGTTACCGGCCCCAGATTGTGAAGAAGCGTATTTTAAACTTTTGTTTAAAGGTGGATAATCTTGATAATTGTTTAGCATAGAGTTAAAGAGTGAAGATGAGAACAAGATTGGGTTAAGCTTGGGGGTTTAAAGAGGTACTGGCCGTCTGTATGACGTTCGTAATGGCTTGTCCAGAGGAAAATTGCTAATGAAGACGGTTTCCACTTGACTGATTTTTTGTAGCGAACCGGCGCAAATGTAGCCGAAGAGATCTCATATCCCAAGCATTCGTACCTGTGAACAAATAATTGACTTTTGACATCTGGTTGTCTTGGTTGCTGCTCTACTTTCTCTTTCTCAAGCCTGCGACTATCGCTACCACAGGGCACATCATGACGATGTAGCTCACAGTATTGCACGCAGGTTCTTAGGTTTGTGGTCCGCGTTAGGCTAGTAAATAAAGCTCCACTGGATATTCAAAACATTTCCAACAATCATTCACTGCTTTCATTGCTTGCACATCACACAGAAGCGGACAGTATTTCAACCACAGTATCTAATTGAAACAGCTCGATGCAACGTCGCCGGAAGTTCACAGAAATATAGATAGCGGTAGAAAGGCGGTTCTTGTGGGGGAAACACGATCTTTCGCACTATCCCGGAAGCTCGATCCTGTGGTCTTCTCCCATAGGCAACTCCTGAGCGCCGTATTGTTTGCTATCAAGCTCTTTTGCAAAGTTGAAATTGCCACTGATCTCGTGCCCGTAGTGTTCGCAGCCATCGATCTCTTGACCCGAGCTTTGAGCTCCATCAATCTCTTGAAATATCGCCTGTGGACAAAATTCAAGCTCAGCGACGCCGGTATCGGAATCTTCGACATAACTTCGTTTCTCCTGCAGTTTGGCCGCCCGTAAGCTAGCAGCCTTAACGTAGTACACCATGGATACAACAATGAGCAAAAATGTGAAGCTATCAATAGCTATGCCAACTATTACACAGCGGACATATGGTGAGGTTGACTTTAGACACTGGGAGATAGGATGGTCTTGATATTCTGTTGCACGTCTAGGTTCCAGGCACACTGAGAAATCGAGAAATTGCGGCGTTCGTAATCTGCAATGAGATATCTGCGCTAAGTCAGAACTGGCCGCTTGCCTTATGCTAACATATAGAGAATATACTCACGCTTCTTGCAGGAAAGTCCGTCCGAGCGTATATTGACTCTCATTCGCAGCACGCATGAGCGGAAAATATCTAGACGAGTCAATTACAAGAGGATAATCAGCCACAAGATCGAAGGCTGCATATGGCAACGAAATATTGACAGGTCTTCCAACTGTCAAATTGCTGAGAGTAGAAGTGACACTGGCATTCTGTGCTTCTAGAGCTCTATGTTGTGTATCATTGATGAGATACGCTTGAACATCATTGTTCCAAGTTATGCCGAAAGCGGATTCGAATTTCTGACAGATGTCTAAGGGAAGGTAGAAATAGGGTATGGTGGAATCGACGAAGGCGGCTATTTTTCTTGACGAGAGAGTGGTATCCACTTCGGAGGTAGAAAATGATTGTATTAGAAATCTTGGTTGCCGTCATAATCGTGTACAGGGTATTGCCAAAAACAGCATTTTACAGCCCCTATAAACCCATTCCATAAAATGTTGTATTGGATGTGATGAAGGTGCAGCAAGCTCGTAGCCTCGTACTTTCTCACTCGCGCTTATGGATTGAGATCGAAATGGTCCAATCACAATCCCGCTATACCGCAATGGCCGCCTCTACGCGCTAAGGCTACCTTAGCGACCTGAACAGCATAGGTAGACAAACAGAGTACTCTCGTACCTTAAGGTAGGTAGCTGGATGCTCCACTTTAGATCGTGGGTTCCCCATCACCACAATCTGACTTCTCCTAACTTACTGTGTGTGCACTCGAGCCTGAACCCTCCCAGTACGCCTGCGCTTTTTAGCTTACAACGTGGAGGAACGGTCTTGGGAGCATTTGGTGACTAGGAGTTCGATTTAACTCAAGCGAACCCTGATATAGGTATGCTACCTACGATGGCGTGTAAGCTGAGCCTTAGGTCTGCGGTAGCAGGGTCCTATTTGCATGGGCTCTCCCGGAGGAGATGAAACAATCGTTGATCTACAACCTGTCGCGCGGCGAAGTCAGCCAAGATTAGACATTGAATAATAATGTCCAAGGGTCGAGGGTACATTTGAGCTGTAAAGAGTCAACATGATCCTCATCCTCATCTAAAGCTTCTTTCCTCTGCGCTTTCAGATTGGACATTCATTTTCTACCATCATGTTGCCCTTCTAATCCGAATTACACAATATTACAATACTCTCTTTCCAATTCATTTAGTGTGCTGTAGTTGGTTAGAAAAAAATTATACCATGTTGAAGAATTGGATTATCGTGATTTATTTCATCCTCAAGCTTGCAACTGTTGATGCTGTGTCTTCATGGCGAAGTGTGTCTTTTAACATTCAAGTTGCTAAGCGTAGTTCAAAGCTGTTGCTCAATTTGCCAATTCGACAAGTCGTGCCACCTACCCAACAAATACGGAATCATCCCCGAGGACTTGCTGCTTTGTGGTTCAAGACAAGGTAGATGTCAGATATTGGGCACGTATGAGATGGTCCTCTCCTCTATATAGACTACCCGACTGATCACCTCAAGATTACTCGACGACCACCGCCTACGGCACAGTCAATGTGACATCAATGATCACCTCACTCACTAAATACGTTGACACTGTTGTAACAAATTATGAGATAACAATCAAAGCCTCCAATCGTACATATATAATAACATCAACGGATATTGGTAAATACGGCATTGCTCCGAGGAATTATGCATCGAGGTTCCCTGCAACAAGGGTTGCTGAGCTGAACGGCACTGCGACAACTCTCTATGGTCAAGCTATGTAAGTCGTAATTGGCCTAAGGGTCGCTCCATTACTAATTTGGCATAAAGAACATCACCCGTTGCCTTCTACGTATATTCTACCATCAAACTTATCACTGTACCAGCTGTTACCCAAAGCAACGGGCAGCTGGCATGTGCAACACCATCCACGCTTACCCAAGACTGCGGTGGTACACTACCTTTTGAACGACGATATCCTGAAATGAACTCAAACGCCGAAGCCTACTTTAGTATGCGAGACTCCGATGGCCGGTCCTCTGGGTCTGTAAAAGGAACAGCCATAATTCTGACTCCACCAAATATGCCTACTAAAACAACGTTAACGTTACCTAGCGCAACAAGAACTTACAGACACGTTGAGATTTTCTTCTCGGACCCTTTTGTATATCGCCCACTGTAAGGCGCCATAGAAACGTTGAAAGATGTGAGTGCACAATATGCAAGCCACAACGACAAAAGAGACTCGATGCCCCTCACTTCTGAAGGTTCTGTAACCGCTACTGAAGACTATGATTACATACCGAAAACGCTAATCGAATGGATGGCCCAACAGTCTGGATACGTTCCGCAGTATCCACACCTGAAATCATGTCTGGCTCGTGGACCCTCTATAGTCCCTGGTTTTACTTGCACTCCAGTAGCTCCAGTATATGCTTCCGAGGTTCCAGACCTGACAACTTCACTGTCTTATACGGTTACATGCTTAGGTTGCTTTCATTCTGGTGCTTGTTCGATCAGCAACACTCCAGATGCAGCGGCAGGTCCAACCCAAAAAGCGACAGCGACAGTAGAGGTTCAAACAAGCTCCTCTCTTTCTACCGCATTATCCCGACCTACCAGTACCCCAGAAGCGTCAATTCCCGCATCAACAGAGCAGGCAGTATTCACCGATATCAGCAGGCTCGAAACCCTCAGCCTCTACCGTGGCCGCTTCGGGTCTGTCAGTTCCCAATGCCTGAGAAGGAATCTAGCATCTCAGACAGCATAGTCAGTCTCAACAATGGCTCTCAGCGCCCAGTCCCGAGCAGTACTAGATCTCAGATCATCATAGGAAGTCAAACACTGATCCCAGGCGCATCACCAGTAATAATCTCCGGAGTCACGGTTTCTCTTCCGTCCTCAGGGGACAATGTGGTTATTGGCCAAAGTACCCTAACATTGCCAGAATCACACCATAATGCATCAAATACGTCTTCAGTAGGCAGCGGCACGACGAATAATGTTACCATTCCCTCCCCTACCAGATCTCTACATACCGATACAACGCTTCCTGGTCCAACAACCGCGAGTAGCAGTCAAACCGGACATGGCAAACGATTAGATCTTGGGGCGTGGCGATCAATCACAACTTCAAGACTGGCAGGATTTGCAACTGTCGCCCTCATATAATACGACATCTAAGCCGAAGTCTCGCCATTCCTACCCTTTTTAGGCATCACAAATTTGTCGATTTGTCGGATCCGTTATGGGATTAAGTCGCTATATCATCGATTTATCCATCCATCTTGGCTGCCCAGTCGGTCGAATTATCGAGTCGTTCACTAGATTAAGTCGAGGGTAATTGCACGCTTGCTGAATCAAGACTTGCAGCCATTCTACACTCCAGAGACTCCCCCTGTGATCGTAACGGACTACCCTCGCCCTAGATTGACGAACCACTACCTAATCCGGCGCGCTGTCTCTACCTTTTGGGGCGCATCTCTTCTATCTCCATTCAATCAAAATTCCCCATTCATACTTCTCTCAATTCTCGGTTGGTATTCCATTCTCTAAACCCCTCACATCTTGTCGCATTCGAAAATGATGTCACAGTTATGACACAATCACACAGTTGTGGTCGCGTATACCTAAGGTAGCTGTGACGACACACTGTTTGTGTGCAGTCGCAAAACCATATTACGAAAAGAGTTTCAAGTTTCAGACTACAAATCATTCAAAGTTGTACTATGGTGTCCTCCGTGATTCAGCTTCAGTGTTCCTGCAACGTCTGTCTCCAGGATCTTCGCAAGAAATCAGTGACTGACTATTGAAGCAGAACTATCCAAGGGGGAAAAAAGGAACGCAGCCACTCGCTGCAACACTTTGCGCAAAGACGCCAGGGACTGGCTTCAAGATAGACAATGGCAAAAATTACGCAGAGATGTAGATGGGAAATTACCCAGTGCTACCGGCAAAGGTGCTTGAGACTGGCGAAGAATTACACAAGGTGTTGGATGCAAACAAGGAAAAGTTGATAGGCAAGCACTGCCTCCAGAAGTTTGATGGGGTGTTACCCTTCTTGCCGAAAGTTGGTCTTGAAATCTACAGCATAGCCGGGCGTACCAAGCTGCTAATCTTTAGATACTCTCAATTGCCAAGGCCTTGCCGCTCCAAATCCATCCGAACAAGGACCTGGCAACTCGTCCGCATCACAAGGACCCAGAGAAGTTCACCGACGATAACCACAAACCTGAAATCGCCGTAGCGCTTGGGAAATTCGGGGTGTTTGGCGGGTGGAAATCCAACAATGACATCGAATCCTTGTTTAACACTTTAGAGCGGCTCAAGAAGTTTCTGCCAGATCAACATGTTCCCTTCGATAACGACGCATTGAAGAGAACTTGTCAATCGATACTTGAAGCCTCGGACGAGGTCATTAGAGAGACTCAGGAAAAACTAGGGAAACTTACTAAAGAGTCTTTTGGTAACCAATCGTACATGCTTGATCTTTCTCTCGTCTGTAAAGCCAGTACTCTAAGAAGGACCCCGGGAATCTCGTCGCCCTGTTGTAATGCTCCTATTACCATTACTTTAAACTTGCTCCAACCAGCAAACTATTGAATTCCAGAACAATGAATTTCCTCACGCTCAACGCCGGCGACGCAATCTTTGTTCCTGCCGATGCTCCCCATGCATACCTCTCGGGCGACATCGTCGAGGGCATGGCTCGTTCCAACAACGTCCTGAACACAGATTTCTGCCCCCGCGCGACAGCATCGAGTTCTTTACCACATCCCTAACATTCTCGCCACACAACGCAAAGGAGGTGATGGTACCAAGCACGAAAAGCAGCAGAGATCAGATGGGCAAGGCGTTGGAGTATGCGCCACCGATGAGTGAATTCAACATGCTCCGAACAGATTTGGGAAAGGGTTAGAAGGAGATTATTGGGAAAGTAGAGGGGCTAAGCATACTCTTTGCAACCAATGGAGGCGGAAAGATGCACGTCGACGGCCAATCGTAGGATATGTATTCTTTGTGGGCCAGGGGGTCGAGGTGGCCTACGGTACGGATGCCGGGATGAGGACCTGGTGGTTTACAGGGCTTATGCGGAATAGGTAAGGGCGATAAGGTACACCCATTAACATTCCATGTTAAACGTGCCGAGAAGCAAAATTGCAAACTCGGAGAAGGTCGAGTGTGAGGCGCGACTTCGACCTTTTGAGGCACGGTTCAGTTGCCATGCCATCAAGGAATCCGCGCTATGAGAGAGAGTAGCTGCTCAACCTTCTGCTGACAATTGATAATCACAGGATGTCATGTTCCAAACCACGCAGCAGCAGATCTCACTCTAATGGTTGGACGATTAAGTCAGCGTGGCGTGGCGGGGTTCCCGGGTCCCTCGGTTGAAACGGCTACGGCAGGCACTAAAACGCAAGCGTGCACAAGCGTCGCCGGGGAAGATCCAGGGGGGGGTTTTGAACGTCAGTAAGGTACTCGTACAAACAGCTCATCGGCTCATCGTCTGGCACGCATTCAGTCGTCTGAAACCTCCATCCTCCTACCGCAAATGAGACATCTTGCTGTACCTTACCAATCCTACGACGCATCGAGTGATTCGAGTCTTGCCTAATCTCATGCCTAGAGAAAGCGTCTAGCGAAACATGCCCTGGTGTTATTAATCCAATCAATGCAGAACCCATTGGTGCACACATTGAACGCGTCACTACGATATACGTGTTTGGATACGTGGAAACAGGACAAAGAGCTTGATCCGTCCTGCATACCTATGAAAACACCAATTGCGTCTTGATCTCGAACATTCATGAGGTTGAGAATGTGGGGTGGCTGTCACCCCCCGAGCCTCAAACATTCCTTGGAGTGCAAGCATCCCTTATAAGCCATCAATCCTGATTCCGACACCGATCGATATTCATCGGCTTCGAAGACCATTTACAAGTTACAACATCATCAAAGAGCAAAAGGAAATTAATTATCTTCTCATTATCATTGACCTCCTGCAATCTTACATCTTAAGCGGAGGTTCGCCCCTGATCTCCGGCCTCGGTTAGCCTACCCGAGTACAGTCAATCACTCTTTGTTATTCTTTACAATTCGTTTCCCTTCCTTCTTCTCCTTCCGACCTCACCTCTTCACCTCTTCACCCATTCATTCCTTCATTCACGCTCTTTCAAGCTTTACGCACTTCCATTCTTTTAAGTGTACAAAGCAATTCATTCATTTGTTCAAGGTTACGCCAGTCGAAACTGCCACTTCCCACTCACAGTTCAACGACTTCTCCCCTTCCGACCTGCAAAACCAACTAGAACCACAAAACCGTCTTCCTGGGGAAGCTTACATTCCTTACACATCCGGCTGTCTTTACTCGAAAACTCCCCGAGATCTGTGATCTCGTCTCGACCAGATATCAAATTCGTTCATCGATACCTGAAATCAAAATGCGTTTCTCAACTCTGACGACCGTTGTGTTTGCGGCGGGCGCCTTTGCTTCTCCGATAAACAAGCGAGATGTTGTGACCGACGTGGTGGTGGACGATGTTGTGGTCACCGATGTCATCATGACCACGGTGACTGCTGGCCAAGCTCCGCCGTCGCCTATTGCTCAAGGCCCGGTCCCAGTTGTTAATGTCATTGTTACCACCACCAGTGCTCCGGTTGTCGTTCAGCAACCGCCACAGCCACCGCCAACAACCTCTCCCTCTCCCTCTCCTAGTCCTGTTCAGCCTCCGGTCGCCGTTGTTGATAAAGTGGTTGCACCTCCCGTATCATCCGCCATATCGTCGGATGTGCCCTCGTCGACCGCAGCTCCTTCTAGCTCAGCTGCACCCTCGCCAAGTTCCAGTCCTAGCAGCGGTTTACCTACCACGTTCGTCGATAACCTTGACACTACTAGCTCTATATACCAGCAACTAGCGTTACAGCACCACAACATCCACCGTGCCAATCACTCAGCTTCGGCTCTTGTGTGGAACTCCACTTTGGCCGACTACGCGAAGACAACCGCTGAGACCTGCGTTTGGAAACACAGCCTGTAAGTAAAGCTTAAGCATTTGATCTGTTGTCGGTGCTGTTGAAGGGTTGCTAACCCCTACTAGTGCACCTGGTGGTGGAGGATATGGCCAGAATATTGCCAACGGCGTTGCACCTGGCAATATCTCTAGTATTCTCACCAACGGTCTTTACAATGACGAATTCGACAAGTACGGTGGCCAATGGGGCAATGACAACCCAAACATGGGTCAGTTCGAAGGTTGGGGTCATCTCACTCAGATGATCTGGGCGGCAACTACTTCCGTTGGGTGCTACACCTCCTCTTGTGCTCCTCCAGGTGCCGATCCTCAACTTTGCAACCCAGCGACTGGTGAAAGCTACTTGAAGGGAGCCTCCTGCGGCCCGAACCCTGGCACTCCTGCGTTCTTCACGGTTTGCAACTACTACCCTGCAGGAAATGTTGGGGGTCAATACAGCAACGTCCAAGCTCCGAAAGGTGGCAAGCTTGTGGCGATGACCAAGAACGGTCTTATCGGTATGTAGACGACTATCACATCGACACGGGGCTTGACCGGAGCGAGCTGGTCCACGCTCTCGAGTCTGAGTTTTGAGATGGCGGATCTGTGCGCTGAAGGGTCTCCTATGCAGGGGATTCTCTACTTCTGACATCTTGCCCGAAACTTGTCACCAAACATTCCGCATTTGCCTTTGGCATATATGTATGGACAACGAGGCAGGTCAAAAGCGAGTTGTCTTTCGATTCTTGTAAATAAAGTTCAGTAGACGAGGTCTCTGGCGAGCCTCTGGTGCTTGCCCAAATACATAGATCTATGAACGCAACTGATGATCTTGAGCGTCCAATCTACGTTCATGCCAGGTAAAGTAGCTGATGTAAGATACCTTAATAATCCCATTTACGAATGAAGCCTAAGTGGTATCATTGGGGTTACAGTTGGTGGGGGGTTGGAAAAGTTGAGCCAGGGCCGGAAATTTTTTTTTTTGGTTCCGGCCCCGGCTCAACTTTCTGCATATGCTAACCATGAGTTCAAAATCATTCCAACCCCGGCTCAGCTTTCTGCATATGCTAATCATGAGCTCAAGAATTGATGTTATATAGTCAAAGTAGCTAGAAGATAAACATCAAGAGCGAAGTATTCAAGCTGTGCATATGCACAGCTTGAGCGAAGCATCGAGAAAACAGCACAATCACAGATCACGCATATATCATGAATTTCACTTTGCAGCAAGATGAGCGAAGATTCTTCTACATATGCTTAGCATATGCACAAAACATGCAAAATCATGAACTCTTATCTTCGTCAAATCTTTCTTCTTCATTCTCGTCGTTCTGCTCGTGATTTGCACTATCAATTTTCTCATCATCTTCGACATTTGCATTGAGAGAATCTTGAGCGAGCTGAGTTTCTTCTTAGTATATGCGCAGCATATGCGAAGTGCGACATTCACCTTCAAATCATTTAGTCAATTTGTTATCTCATTCGCTCAATTTTGGGCGTTGATGCTTTCGTCGTTCATCAATGTTTCTTTGTGCTTGATTGATGCTGCGCATATGCACAGACGAGGCTTTGATAACCAGATGTGAATTTATTTGTGATCTCGCTTAATGCTCTTGATTTTTTCCGACCCCGGCTCAACTTTTTCAACCCCCCGGCCAGCTGTAACCCGTGGTATCATTCATGTAATCCCCGCATACCCGGCTTATCGATTAGATCCTGCGTTGTCGATAACTCAATTGTCACCGTCGGCCCCTCACTGTTCGCTTCACTTCATATTCACCACGATGTAACGGCGAGTCTTTCTAGTATCATCCTCTTCCCCCAATACGATGCGCAGAATCAAAACAACAATCAACACACGCTTCCGACAAACCATCGCTCACCCATAACCACTCCATACCCCCCCACCCACGTTATCCCCTTACTCCAGTCCACCGTCCACAAACACCAACAACCACAATCCACCATGGCCACCCACGACACCGCAGGGCCCCAAGGCACAGAGCCCTTACGACTAGTTAACCGCCTCAATGAGAGCAGGAGCCCGTACGTGAGTTGCCGCGGACTGGCTCGAGACGGCGCGATACATGCTGAGCTAGAATGCGCCTTGGACTAGGTTCGCGCGCACATGCAGAACCCCGTTGCGTGGCAGACATGGGGCCCCGAGGCTTTGGCGCTGGCGAAGAGGGAGAATCGGATGCTGTTTTTGAGTGTTGGGTATGCGGCGTGTCATTGTGAGTCCTGCGTGGGTTTTGTTGGTGTGCGGGTGGCTACCGTTACTTGCTTGTGACTTTGAATCGCTATCTGTGGAATTGGGTCTTTGCTAACAGGAATTCAGGGTGTCATGTAAGTATGCCTCGCTGTCGATAATCTGGACTTTGTATTTAGAGACGAGCTTTAGGAGATGTTTCAAGAGCACATATCTGCGCATATATTTCCTGGGCCATGGTTTTGTCTTGGAAGGGAAATTTTAACCCAATTTGTTCAAGGTCATGGAGCGCGAGTCCTTTTCCTCCCCCGAAATCGCCCAAATTCTCAATTCCTCCTTCGTACCCATCAAGATCGACCGCGAGGAACGCCCTGATATTGATGCCATTTACATGAACTATGTACAAGCCACTACTGGTTCCGGAGGCTGGCCTCTGAACGTTTTTGTCACGCCTGACCTCGAGCCAGTTTTTGGTGGTACCTACTGGCCAGGCCCCGACAACGGCTTGAGACGGTCGGAAACACTCGGTTTTATGGATATACTGAAGAAGATGAGGGATGTGTGGACAAAGCAAGAAGGAAGATGCCGAGAGAGTGCGAAAGAGATCACGAGACAACTGAGGGAGTTTGCGGAAGAAGGAGTGCATAGTCACCAACTTGGAGAGAAGAATGACGGTGATGGGTTGGAGATCGAATTGCTCGAGGAAGCCTACCAGCATTTCGAGAGAAGATACAAGAAAATCAATGGTGGCTTCTCGCATGCGCCAAAGTTTCCAACTCCAGTCAACCTCAGCTTTCTTCTACGGCTCGGGCAATGGCCGAGTGCGGTCAAAGACGTTGTAGGGCAGGAAGAATGCGCCCATGCTACGACAATGGCTGTTCATACCCTTTGTAGAATGGCGAGAGGAGGCGTTAGGGATCAGGTTGGATACGGCTTCTCGCGGTATTCGGTGACGTCTGACTGGAGTCTTCCACATTTCGAAAAGATGCTTTACGACCAGGCACAGCTCTTGGATGTCTATCTGGATGCCTTTCTTATCACGCACGACTCAGAAATGCTTGGAGCAGTCTATGATATTGCGACATACTTGACAAGTCCACCAATTTCTGCCCCTGGCGGAGGCTTCTACTGCGCTGAGGACGCCGACTCTTACCCTACAAAGGCCGACACCGAAAAACGAGAGGGGGCCTTTTACGTCTGGTCTCTCAAAGAGTTCCAAAATGTCCTCGGTGACCGTGATGCTGATATTTGCGCTCAATTCTACGGCGTCACAGCTGACGGCAATGTTGCAAGAGAAAATGATCCCCATGACGAGTTCATCAGTCAAAATGTCCTAAACATTAAGTCTACCCCGAGTGCTCTAGCGAAAGAATTCGGCTTGGCGGAAGAAGACGTCGTCACCATCCTCCGTGAAGGACGAAAAAAGCTTCGAGATCATCGAGAGCGAGAGCGTCCGCCGCCAGCACTGGACGACAAGATCCTCGTTGCCTGGAATGGACTTGCCATTGGTGCTTTAGCCAGAACCAGTGCCGCACTCGAAAGTATCGACCCAGCAAAGGCAAAAGAGTGCAGAACCGCCGCCAAGAATGCCGTCGCCTTTGTAAGAAAAGAACTCTACGACCAGAAATCTCACACCCTGTGGCGAATTTACCGCCAAGGCCGAGGCGACGCCCCCGGTTTCTGCGATGACTACGCCTTCTTAATCCAAGGTCTCATCGACCTCTACGAAGCCACCTTCAATGACAGCTACCTCCAACTAGCCGACACCCTCCAAAGTCTGTTCCCCTCCCCTCATCTCTCTCAACCCCCTTCCGAAACTAACACCCCACAGAGTCCCAAATCCGCCTCTTTCTCTCCCCTGACTCCCCCGGCTTCTACACAACTTCGAGCCCGCACCCCCCCGATCTCCTCCTACGCCTCAAATCCGGTATGGACGCTGCGGAACCCAGCTCCAACAACATCAGCGCGTCGAATCTCTACCGGCTGGCAAGCATGCTCGAGGACGAAGAGTACAGAAAGCATGCGAAGGCAACGGTGCAAGCGTTTGAGGCGGAAGTGGAGCAGTTCCCGTGGTGTTTTGCGGGCATGCTGGGAAGTGTGGTGGTGGGACGGTTAGGGGGAAAGGGGGTCGTTGTTACTGGATTGGGGACTAATACAGGCGAAGCGGAGAAGGGGAAAGCGGCGGATATAGTGAAGAGGTTGAGGGAGAAGGTGGGGGTTGGGAGGACGGTTGTTGCGCTAGGACGAGGCGTGGGTGAGTGGATCAAGGAGAGGAATTTATTGCTCAAAGATTTGGATGTCGAAAGGGAGGGGGTGATGGTCTGTGAGTGCGGGGTTTGTCGGCAGGGAGAGGAGTTTTTGTAACCATATACGGGGGGCCGGGGTGTTACGCGGTTCAGGATATGCACATCTTTCTCCGTCTTCCCCCCCTCCGCCATCCCCAGCCCCACTTTTTCTCTTTCTTCCTTCCCATCCTTCCCACCTATCCAGCACCTTTCCCTCCCTCAAGTCTCCTTAGCCCCTATCTTCTTCACCCCCCAACTCCCTACCCGCTCACTCCCAATCCTTAACAGCCTGCTCACCACCCCCCAAAACTCGTCCAACACGACAGAGCCAATCACCACTCCTTGTTAATTTTCTCACATCAGCTTAACCTACTAAACACACTCTTAGTCTCGTACATAACAACCAACGCTAAGCCCTTGCCAGCATTGTAGGTACGTTGAATCAGCATATATCGATCTTTCAGACGAAGTTGAAGCGATTAGGAACAGGAAAGGGAAGAGAGATATCAAGCAGGGGAAGGAAGCTTTGTTTAAAAATAAAAAAAGGAAGTTCTGCAAAAAAGAAGATTCAGAAAAAACGTCAACTCAGATTCGAACCCTAAACCTCCTATTCCCAACACCCCAAACAATCTACCAAAAAGACAAACTCAAGCTGTTGATTGCAGAAACACGACCGACCGAGAACCGGTTGGGAATATAACGCAACTGCCCTGCGAACTTGTCTATGAAATCAAAGGTGGTATTAGTCATATATAGACTAAATTGATGTAAATTTTTGTTTTTGAAATACATCTTCTTCAATTCTCCTATATGCATGCATTATTGAAATCAAAGAAATCGATTACAGACAGCAAAGATTGTTCAGTATATTGAGTTGAACGATCTTTTCAAAGACAGTCAACTAAACACATGTCAGGAAATTGACTCTACGACTGAAGTCAAAAGGCTGCACCCCGCTTGCTACAGTAGCTAGGCAAACAGGTTCCAATTCCGTACATATTGCTGACATCGTAACAATCACAGATTGTCAAGCGAGCTAGCTGAGCTAGTCAACCTCGACTCGTTCGATTTTTCCCTTTCGTTAAACAGAGAACTGGAAGCTTGGTTTGAGGTAAGTGAGGAGGGGGCGGGGAGAAAAAGAGAAAAGGGGGCTCTTCGCTCCACTCTTCCCTTGCCGTTTTTCTCACGGTTAGAATATTTCACCGAGCGTATTTCAATGTCATAGGTAACGAGTGTAGCTGGTAGAAAGACTCAATCATATCTTCAGTCAGAAACACGAAAGTGATCTTTGCACTTTCCTTCTCAGGCCGTTTGTCTTTCGCTACGCTTTGCTTCTTCCTTGTTTCACATCGATGCTAGAAAGCAAGAGAAGAAGCCCTTGTTGATTGGCATAAAACGAAGACTTGATTCAAAAAGTGCAAAAAGCTCGGATCGACCAGGAGTCGAACCTACGAAAACTGGGCAAATTTATAATACCGCGTTTATCAATATGGGACTTGACCCTAGTGACTGGCTGGCCGCATTCAAGTAGCCGCATACCACTGCACCATAGGTTCTATCCTTAACATGAGCATAGTTGCTCGGGTATATAACCATCTTAAATACATCTTTGCACTTTCCTCCTCAGGCCATTTATCTTTCTTTACGCTTTGCTTCTTCCTATATTTCACATTGATTCTAGAAAGCAAGAGAAGAAGCCCTTGTTGGTTGGCATAAAACGAAGACTTGATTCAAAAAGTGCAAAAAGCTCGGATCGACCAGGAGTCAAACCTACGAAAACTGGGTAGATTTATAATACCGCTCTAAACAGCGCGTAACTCTTCTTTCTCTCCTCTTCCTTCCCCGTGTGTAAGAGAAAGGGGGAAGTATCCAAAAAAAAAACCTACCCGTAAATTTAATGAGGGTACGTACGAGAGGGTTCGAACTCCACACCTTCTTTATCTCAACAACCCCAGAAATAGCAAAAAAGACAAACTCAAGCTGTTGATTGCAGGAACACGACCGACCGAGAACCAGTTGGGAATATAACGCAACTGCCCTGCGAACTTGTCTATACTAGATAGTCTACTATTATCAATATATACCTCAAAACACATGTACTTTTTTTTTCTTTTCAACACACCCCCTTTCCTCACACATCCCCCCCATTTCCACATACATACCCGTCCCACCTTAAGAAATCAGAAATAGCAGAGATTGTTCACTATATTGAGTTGAATGATCTAAAGGACAGTCAACTAAATACATGTCAGGGAATTGACTCTATGAATGGGCCAAAAGGGCTGCATCTTCGCTTGCTAGCTAGAAACAGGAAAGAAAGAGAGATATTGAGCAGAGAAAGGAATCTTTGTTTGAAAAAAAAAGGAAGTTCTGCAAAATTGAATATTCAAAAAAAAACGTCACTCAGATTCGAACCCTAAACCTCCTATTTCCAACACCCCCAAACACAAACAATTACCAAAAAGACAAATTCAAGCTGTTGATTGCAGGAACACGGACAACCATTATCTGATCGCAAATGTAACGCAACTGCCCTGCGAACTTGTCTATGGAATGTAGTCTACTATTATCAATATATACCTCAAAACACAGTATTACCTTTTTTTTAACACCCCCCTTTTCCTCACACATCCCCCCATCTCCACATACATACCCCTCCCGCCTTCTTAACAAATCAGAAATAGCAAAGCTTGTCGAGCACCTCATTTCAAACTAACTTGCTTCACCACTTTACTTCTTCTACAATATATATCACATAACGAGTTACACCAGTAAAACGTTGAACAAAGACCCCCAGCTGTCATTTTGCCTCCATCTTACCCCCCCCGGACCCCCCCTTTTAACCTCGCCAGCCCTAGCCGTCCTGATTGTTGTTTCCATGACTGCGATTCTGTTCAAAGCAAGGGGTCGTGTATATCCTTCTCTTTTACCCCCTTGATAAGAGAACTGTTCTGTAGGATGGTAAGTACAGGAGGTGTTAAAGGTTTGATCATGTTTAGTTAAATAAAAGAATGTACACATATTGACAAGGGTGTCGTAAACGTGTGTAGGAAGAAGCTTATGGATGGATATCAGCGGCGCGAGGATTCGAACTCTGGACCTTGTATATTTAAAACCCTTGAAAAAAAAGAATCAAAAAGACAAAGTCAGCTGTTGATTGCGGGAATGTGATTGCGCACATAACACAACTGCCCTGCGAGTCTGTCTATGAAATTGAAAGGTATTGTTAGTAATTTATAGCTTAGAATCAAAAGATGTGTTAAGAATTTTTTTGAAAGAAATTCATCTTTTTTTTAAGGGGGTGAGTTTGTTTACTAGGAATTTCTGATGAGGGGACGAAGACATCCCTTCTCGTCCTTCTTCTCTCATTCAGTTATTGGTTCAACCCTCACCCCGTTTGGACCTTTCCCTTTCACCCCCCTCATCCCCCACCCCCTTTCCTCGCAACTCCACTCCTTTCTCAACGATTTCCTTCCTCCTCCTTCTTCATCACTATCACCTCTCCTGAACTAATTCTCTTGGAAGATTGACGGTTGGACTCGCGGTAATGTTTCTCATAAATGGGGTTGCGCACTGACTGTTGTAGAATTGATTATTGATTGTTTGGAGTAGGGGGGGTTGGTTCGCTCACGACCGCGTCCCCTATCATCGCCCATGTCGTCAGTATGCATGCATCCTTCTTCTTCAACCTCTGCTTAATCAAGCCCTTAACTCCCGCTTCAAGCACACAACCTGCAACGCCACCTGGTGAAGTTCACGCACAGCTATGAGTCGCTACAATAATAATTTGGGGCAATGATTTACTTGAAATCAACGAAACATTGCGTTTACGAAGAACTGGATAAGTAGTTTAGTGAGTGAGTGGCTTGGGGGCGTGGGCATGGGAATGATAAGAAAGGGTCGATTGGAGTATATGAGGGGAGGGTTGAAAAGGGGGAAAGAAATTGATGTAACAGGTTGAGGCTGTGTGAGGTGGGGTTGTGGATGGAATATCTGAGTGGGGTGATGCAAAGGAGGAGTAGGTTCGGTTTGGAATTGAGAATGGGATGTTGGCATTGTGGGTGATGTTCGGAGTTGTTGGTTGTTGTGGTTTGGGTAGGCTGGGTAGGTTGGGTAGGCTGGGTAGGCTGGGTAGGTTGGGTAGGTTGGGTTGGGTTGGATGCTAATGTTGTAGCTAGTGTTCACGCTTAGAATGGTAGACTCGTGAGCGTATATCTCCGGACTGCATTAGAAGCTGCGACGATGATGACGCGGACGAAGGTGGGGGAAAATGAGAGCACTTAAACGCGTTTGCGATTTTCATAGTGAGAAAAATGTATTTGGGAAAGAATCAAGAAGATGGCTGATTTCTGAATATTCTTGAAAGGGCGTAAAGTACGACGTTGTTGTAATGCTGTATGGCAAAAGTAGTATGCCTGGAGTGCCACTGGAATGTCCGAAAACAAGTGAATGTAGCTGCAGAAGTAATTCGGGTTGATCAATCCAAGTCGTGAACTATTCGTAAGCCGGGTGAAGGTTGACAATGGGAAAGATAACAGTGTGAGATGAAAATAAATCCAGAAAAAAAATGCCCAATTTCCTTCTGGAATCTGTTAATCAGGCGTGAGCTATGAACGACGGTCGGGTAGAGTAAGAATCGGAGTAAAAATTAGAGTAGCTTGAGAGCGGCATAAAGAAATATAACGGCGAAATGTAGAGAGCTTCGAAACGCTCCAAGACAGCGCCCCAGAAATAAACTTGGTAGGAGCTCGCCCGAAATTCCTGGTCGAACCTAGTAGCCAATGCCGGACGTCGTCCTGGCAAACTCTGTGGTTATCGGTCCATTAATCGTCACGTTTGCCTGAGCCACGAATTCCTGAATTCGTCGCCGCAAGACGGCTCGTTGCGGGCTTGGGAACTCCTCGACCACGAACATGCTGTCGAAGTCCTTCAAAACGGCGTCAAAGATATTTTGTGTGCGCTTGAGAAGCTTTGGGTCTCGGCGAGTAACCTCCTGATCGAAGGCCTCCTTGACTTTCGCACCAATCTGGTTGTAGGGGCCTCCGACTTTCATTGCGTGCTCGAGTAGAGTTATTTGTGCGATACGTTTGCCTTTTCCTGATATTTTTTCAGCAATTGGATACGTTGGGGATTTTCTATGTAAAGACGTTATGTGCCTACCATGTTTTGCCTTGCATTCCATGTAGACGGGAAGCATTGCCTGCGTGATATAAGAATCGTGTTGATCCGTGATGACGTCCTGCTCTATGTTTCTATGAAAGTTAGATCAGCCTACAGTATCTGATTATGACCGGCTTACATGCTGGCGGCTTTCAGCTTGCTCGAGAAATTATCTAGCCATTGCCGCAGAAGAACCTTTTTGGGGGCGAGAGATTTCAGGAATAGGTCTATCGGCATGATGGATACCCCTGGCGTTGCTGTATTAGATTATCCTCATTAGTCTTTCAGCACTCAACGGGAGCTGACACACGGCCACCCACCACTTAGGCTCTCGCGGATACTGTCCAGTAATGTTTCCAGAGAGGAGTAATATTTCTCATTCAAGTCATCTATCCCTTCATGGAAGTTCAGCCATGGTTCCTTCACATCGTTGACCACAGGCTCCAATAGCTCAGCGTTCCAGCTTTGGGTGCGTTTGAATTTTTTCTTGTATCTACCGTCAGCACGACACCACGCTCCGAAAGTTTGAGCATTCCACTATATTCCGATCAGCACTGTGTCTTTGGGCCGTTTGCGTATCTAATAAGCTCTCACAGTTGCTCAGTGCTCAAGCGACTTTACACCGTGCAAGATCCACGCTGTACGGGAATTTTCTACCAAAAGGTTAATTAAAATATCGGAGTCGGGATCCAAGTTACTACGCACCAATCTTATCCAAGACACATTTTTCTAAGAGCGCTTTCGATTCTGTAATGTATGCGGCGATCTCCGTTGCCGCGTCCTGAACAATCTGTCTTCAGATCATGATCGGAAAGAATCAGGCCAGTAGTCTCTTACCGTTCCCGGTCTAGCAACAATCTCTTTTAGCTCTAAACGCCGATGATTCGTGGCCTGAAGACTCCATAATTCCATGGAGTTGACAAATTCCTTCAGCACACCTTCGATGTGCTGCTCTAAAACCCTCAATCTAGCCGTCGCTGGTAATTCAGACAGCATGAAGCAAATTGTGGGTACCCCTGTGACATCCATTGAAAGAGGTATGCGCTCTTCATCGTACCCTGTCTTGTGCATATTGTAGTGTGAGTTAGAGACACAGAAGATACTTAAAGGATTCGGGCCGCTCGCAATGCCTCTATAAATGTCTCGCATGCTACGGACGACCTTCCGATTCCGCATCACGACTAGGGCTTGATGCAATCTGCTGCAAGTCAGCCATCAATCTTTCGCGGTAATTATTGTCTGACGGGTATCTAGGATTGTGAGAACATACAGAGCGTCATATATACTTTTCCGCACCCTTTACAGAGGTTACCGAGTCTCGCTGCGACCTGAATTAGGAATAAATACCCTATCCTTTGGATCTGATTGACTAGCTTCTGCTTCGCTCTCCCTTTGGCAATTTTTTTCATGCTTATTAGTCTGGGCTTTTCAGCGATTGAGAATAAGTGAGCTCGAGAGATCTTGCGGTATTCCTCCAGGGCTTCGAGGGTTGGTTCAAGGTCACGAGGCTTTGATGTGATAGAGATATTCTAACTGGTCAGGAACGCTCCGATTATGACACGTTAATTTCTCACATCTATTCTTGTGCAAATCAATGCTTTACGACCGGCCTTCGCTCGAGAATACTCAAGAAGTCTCTTATGTACCAGATTATCCGTCTGTACCCGACCAATCGGAGCAACCAATAGTATATAATGACATTTCCGAATGTACTGCTCTGTCATCCTCGTCCTGGTCTTGTTCACGTCTGAAAGGCCTTGTAGAAAGTAAGGATTTTCTACCTTTTGTACATAGTAATTACAGGATGGTAAACTCACCTGGAAGATCTGCGATAATCATCCCATACTTCAACAATGGCGATCGCAGGCCAACACTGGCCGGCTTCTTAGTTCATCTTCGAAAGGTAGATCAGGGTGTAAGCTTACCGTACAACCTGTACTATGGGCCAGGGAGAAAAGCATAGACAGTCATCGTCTCCCAACCTGTTACTCGTCTTTACGAAAGGTTCGATCCTAGCTCCCAGCCCCGGAGCCGAATCGGCCGTGTAATGAATCAGGCCATCTTTAGCTCCAAGTGAAGATGTCATCTCACCTACCCATGCGATGAGTTTGTCCAGGATTTTCTTGTCGTCTCCAGATGTGGCAAGGGCAAAATACTCTTTAGCTGCATCTTTGTCAAAGAATTCTTTACGACCTCCGAATAGGGCTCCGAAAGCTTCGGAGGCTGTAGCTGAAAGGCCTTCCCTCTCATCTAACTCGTCCTGGTCCAAATCATCTGTGGTCTCGAAATGATATGCATAGTAGTCGTGAAAGTGACCTTTTAACACGAGCTCTATCTCCACGGGAGTAAAAAGGACGATCTCAGCCATGAATGGGCTTGTTTGGGTTGACCATGCCTGTCGGAACTCGGTGATCACGGATGTACAAGCGGCTCCACTTGCTCCCTTCAGATGTTAAGATTAGCTGGGTCTTAGTTGATAAATGGGGGCCTAGTACCTCCATGGCGAGATCAGGAGTATCCAAAATGGAGTTTATCAGCGAACTCTTTCCTTCGATCGTTTAGTACAGCATATTGCTAGGCCAAAGACAAGTTTACCAACACCGGAATCCCCTACCATCCCAATTCGCTTTGGTCCTGGGTACTTGATTACCATATGCCCTTCTGCTTGATTAAGCAGCTCCTTGACTTTCGGGTCTTGATATTGGGAGTTCCCTAACAAACTTGCTGCGTCTTGCATCACTGATTCGTAATATTTTTCGACTTTTGCAAAAGATGGGTGATATGCTGGAAGCTTAGGCGTAGGTTCAGTCAAGGGGTCGTAAGGTGTTTCAAAGCTCTCATTGATTGCCTCAATTCTCTTTTTGAGTCCTTCGCCGACGTCTTCATCATCGTCTGATAGTACTTCGGAATTCTCGTCATCTTCGCTTTCTGATTCTTCGCCATTTACTTGGTCTTTAGGCACCGAAGATGCCTCGTATGTCTTGTCTGCCATAGGTTCCTGCATGATTAACCTCTCTGGCTCCAAGCCTACCTCAGTCGAAACCACGACTTTGGGCCCCGTGGTAACTTTAGAGGGGTTCGTCGGTGCAGTCGTTGCTGCATTTGACTCCAATTCGACAGTCTCGCTAATGACGATAGGATCCTCGTTGGAGTATGCTGTCCCTGTAATAGAGTCTAGTAATGAGGCATCGGTAGCAAGATCGGAACTCTTCTCCTGTCCTACTGTCGTTATAATAAACTCTGCTGGTCTGGTCTCCATAGCGGGACTAGATGACTGTTTCACTTCTGCATCCTTGTTGGTCAACCCTGTTAGCTCGAACCTAGTGCTGTCAATTTGATGGTCTTCCATCGACTTGGCGTAATACTCGTGAAGCATCTCTAATAGCTTCGAGAGCCCACGACCGTAGGTATTGAGGCCAGTCGTGAGCTATGACTAATAAAGGCAGGTATGCTCTGCATTTATGCGAGCAACATCTTATCGTATATTATGGAGTGGTCGAAGTGAAAGCTTTCAAAATGTTCAACTGAGGTTCAAAATGTTCAATTGAGGTGGCACAGCGTTCAAATAGTTCCTGGCTCTTATTGTGATGAATAGTAATGTAATGAGAAGTTGTTTGGGAACGAATTTACCGAAATAAATGGAAGTGAGGTGAAGATGGTTTGAAGGTTTTGATTAATGCGAAATGTAAATTGAAGGTGGCATCTGATAGAGATAATGGAACCGATTACGGGTGGACTCTTGAAGTGGCAAGATAGTCTGAAGGCTGGAACGACAAATTGAAGGTGACAATGGAATCGACAAATATGGTTGTTGTGAAAGCGAAACAAGTGGATGGAGACACACCAGTTGAGGAAGTAAATTTATTGAAAGGCTGTCGTTGAAGCCACACGATGTATTATTGATCAAGACTTTCTTGCCAGCTGAGTCTCAGATCAAGTTGCGTTGGCCGCCGTCAATCCATGTAGGATGTATGGTGAAGTGCGATGAGGTAGGATAAGATAGATTGTTGCGGCCGACTCCTTGACATGACAGACAGCAATAATGAGACCACGTCTGATTGTTGGTTGTGTTAATAAGTGATTATGCCCTTTTTAGAATATAACGATCACCGTGGTTATCCTACCCATATAGAATGAGTAACCCAGATGATAACAAAAAGGAATTTTGAGGAACCTAGGTTATTAGCATAAGGCCTTCCTCTTGTACTACCATACTCTTAGAAGAGGTTTAATGGCTTCACCCTCTTCGGATTTGAATACTCTATGCCTAGTGGAACGTTCTCTAAAGTTCAATGATATAAATGAAACCACATTCTCCGAAGGAGCGTAATGGCATCATGCAAATAGCTCCATACCATTGAGAGCGCTATGGTCTTGGAGAAGCAATCTACTCGAAGAAGAAATGTTACTACGAATGCGCTGCGGGACAAGTTGCTGATAATTAATTCCAAGAGGATAGTTTCCAAATTCAAAAGTAGGTATGAATGGCAGGGATGGGAACATTGAAGTTATTTCGGAACAAAGTTAATCCAAAAGGGCCGAGTTTGGCTCAGCCTTGCGCTACTAATTTTGGGTCCCGCGAGTCCCGCATCCTTCAGTGGCGTGAGTGGTTTCCTCAAACCTCAAACCTCAATCACCAGAAAAGCGAGTTTCGGGGGAAACTGTACGAAGCTGTGGGTCTTTAACTTCTACAGCAATGTTCTGTTTGCGAAGGTATGCCTGTATATTACCTGCCCGTATTCCATACTGAATCTTCTCTGCAGTTGGCTACCTCTTCTCTTCATACCCACCAACGCTTCACCGTTGTAAGTGTCAAACCGGCCCTACTGCCTGAATGTGCAGAAACAGATTTCGATCAATGATGCTGATACTTGTCAGATTCGTGGTATCATTCTTCTTCCTAACCTACTTCTTGAACCGACCCTGCGTTTACTGCTCAGCCCTGCTCCTCATACTGTTCATCTCGTCATGCTATTGGTCAGACCATTGCTTCTTCGACATCCATAGCAATTGGTTCGAGCCACGACACTTCTCATCACCACTACCAAATGCTTTACCTCAAGCCTCTGGTTGGGCAGCTTCAGCGGGGAACTACACCGCAAGGGATACTTCATTTCTTGTGACAGTGGCCAATGAGACAGCTACGGCGCTAGCAGGAGCGGCAGTTGAGGAGATGAAGCGAAGGATGGACTTCAGGCATGAGTGGACCGGTATTGGAGTGGAGTGGATCAGAAGCTGGTTAGGCGCACGGGAGTGGAGACTACCTTGTCTAGATGTCTACATACGGTTATGAGAATGAGCGTGTACCATTCATCGAGCGGCATCTGGGGCGTTTGAAGGATATGGAAGGATTCCTTGCATTTAGCTGGTCGCGGCGTTCTTGGAGGAAAGAAATATCTATGGAATTGCGGTGACGATGCGCCGTGTATCGTCTATTCTAAGGGCTACGATATCGATCATTTGGTTGCTGGGTAGCTATCACGGGTGAGGGGGATCCGTAGGTCGAACAGCTTGCTTGTACTTAGCCGAGGGAAACCATTAATTCCTATCCATGCATCCATAATACATAGTATGACATGCTTCAAAGCATCGGCACAAGGCTGAGAATCGTAAGCACATTTTCCAGCGCTCTGACCAGTTCTGCCCTCCTCCGACGCAGCTTCCTAAATGCGGGGTATTGTCAAGCCCGGTTGCTGCATGATAAACTGTCTGCTGACCGCCCTTGTACCTTCTCGCCGCCTCGTCCACGGTCAGCAAAGACGCGACCGACATCGATATCAAAGACTTCTTCCAAGGGTGGCGGTCAGTTATTCTGCTGTGTTACAGTCACAACCATGGCTAGTCTCGATAGAGATGTTCTACCGGATACGTACGTAGTGCTTGTCGTTTGGATGTACCATAAGTTGACCCAGCGCCTTGAAGGGTAAAGCCGATCAACTATGATATCGCCCTCTACGACCTCGAACTTGGTGGTGCTTTTACTTTTCAAGGGACGGTTAAGATCGATGTCAATATTACAAAAGCAACGAAAGAAATTACGCTCAACGCGCACCAATTGAAGCTTGAGTCTGCGGAAATATCCGCCCAAGGAATTGATGGTACTATTTGCTTGTTCTCAAGGTTCAGCAGTGGCGGTGTTGATATCTACTAGCAAGAAAGGCATCCAGTATCCTTTACGATGACAAGTCGCAGCGGGTGACGCTAGCCTTTGACAAGGAAGTGTCTACTTCATCGAGTGCATTGTTGAAGATCCAGTATAGTGGTATCATGAATAATGATATGGCTGGATTTTATAGATCTAGGTATCCTCAAACTCCACGGTTGCTACTTGTGATGCTTACGTTCTCTTCAGATACAAGCCTGCGGTTGAACCCGCAAAGTCGGTGCCAAAAATAGGAGACCATCATTTTATGTTCAGCACCCAATTTGAATCTTGCGATGCTAGAAGAGCATTTCCCTGCTTCGATGAACCAAATCTAAAGGCCACCTTTGATTTTGGCATTGAAATTCCAGAAGATCAAGTTGCGCTGAGCAACATGCCCGAGAAAGATGTCAAGCAAGGCAAAAATGGACGGAAAGTAGTAGCATTTGAGAGAACACCATTGATGAGTACTTACCTCTTAGCTTGGGCCTTTGGGGATTTTGAGTATGTCGAGGACTTCACAAGAAGAAAGTACAACGGAAAGCAGCTACCCGTAAGGGTCTACACGACGCGGGGGTTGAAAGAACAGGGACGTTTTGGACTCGAAAATGCCCACCAAGTAGTCGACTATTTCTCCGAGGTAAGGAGCGAATCTTTGAGCCTGTTTTTCCACTCTTTAAGTTTATTTCATCTCAACTCCTTCTACCCAAGTTTCCCAATCAACTCAAACCATTTCCAAGCATCTCCTCGCAAGACCTTGCGTTTGTTTCCGGAGACCTGAATGTAATACTGACATAATCCAGATCTTCCGCATCGAGTATCCCCTCCCTAAAGTGGACCTTCTGGCAGTCCATGAATTTGTGAGTTCCCTTCTCTCGTTTTTTTAACAGCCTATAAGCTTAGCTTGAGCTGACGTAGTAGCCCATCATACGTCTTCCCCTTCCACGTGTTTTTATGAAGATTATTAGCTGACAAAGTTTGATAGAGCCACGGTGCGATGGAGAATTGGTAAGTTTGTCGGAACGATATGGAGTGTTCTTCATTAAAATGTGAGCTTATGCTGATTAGCCATCTCGGAAAGGGGTCTGATCACATACCGAACAACCGCTATTCTTTTTGACGAGCAGCATTCCGATGCCAAATATAAAAACAGGGTAGCATACGTTGTAGCCCATGGTAAGTTTTCTAGAAAACCCCATTTCGTTTTCGACCTCTCTACCTACCGTTCATGCTTTCCCGTCGCCCATCCTTCCAGACAGTAATATTGACCAACATTGTCTAGAACTTGCTCACCAATGGTTCGGAAATCTCGTTACAATGGATTGGTGGAGTGAGCTATGGCTGAACGAAGGATTCGCAACCTGGGTAGGGTGGCTTGCGGTGGATTATCTGCATCCTGGCCATCAATGCTGGAGCCAATTTGTGGCGGAAGCCGTTCAAACGGCCTTCCAGCTTGATTCGTTGAGGGCCTCACATCCAATCGAAGTTCCAGTCAAAGACGCTTTGGAGATCGATCAGATATTTGACGCTATTAGGTGAAAGCTCTGACATATCTCTTGTTGGTCTCACTAACAGGTCGCTTTCCAGCTACTTGAAAGGAAGCTCCGTCATAAGGATGCTAAGTAACCATCTCGGAAAGGAGACGTTTCTTCTTGGAGTTTCGGACTACCTCAAGGACCATGCATATGGTAATGCAACGACAGATGATCTCTGGGCTGCACTAAGTAAAGCTTCCGGAAAAGACGTCAACTCTTTTATGAACAACTGGGTCAGAACCATAGGGTTTCCCATGCTCACAGTCGCCGAAGAGCCTGGGCAAATTGGGGTCAGGCAGTCACGATTCCTTTCAACCGGTGACGTTATGACCGAGGAAGACAAAACTCTGTGGTGGATTCCCCTGGGCCTTAAAACCGAGCCCCGCGCTGCAGGGTTTTCTAGCAAGGCTCTAGTAGCGAAAGAAGAGACATTGCGTAACGTAGATGAGGCGTTCTACAAGTTGAATGCTGACAACAATGGCTTCTATCGAACCAATTATCCACCAGCTAGATTGGCAAAGCTTGGGGCTGATAAAGCAAAACTAAGTGTCGAAGACCGGATAGGATTGATAGCTGATACAGGAGCTCTGGCTGTTGCTGGCTATGCCACAACGTCTGGTTTGTTGACTCTTGTTGAGAATTTCGGTGATGAGCAAGCTTATGCGTAAGTCGTGGCTACATGTAACAAATACCTCATTTGACACCTTTAGTGTATGGTCGCAAATCGTCAGCTCCCTAGCAAACATACGATCGGTCTTTGCAGATAACGAGAAGATTTCCACGGCCCTGAAAACTTACACTTTTCGGCTTGTTAGCACCACCACGGAGAAAGTTGGTTGGGACTTCGAGCCAAATGAAGACTTCCTTACCGGACAGCTTCGGGCTTTGCTTATCAACACAGCTGGCGGCGCAGGCCATCAAGGGTAAGCTAGCACTGCTCGTAAATGCTTGGTTATAGGTTAACAGATGGAGCAGAACTATCGCTGAAGCACAACGTCGATTTGATGCCTACATGTCTGGAGATCAAAAAGCAATACACCCTAATTTGCGTTTAGCAGTCTTCCGCATCAACGTTGCCGAGGGAGGCAGACCAGCATACGACGCAGTGAAGCATGAATATCTACATACTACATCGATCGATGGCAAAGAGATCTGCTTACAGTCCCTTGGTTGGGTGCAGTCAACCGATCTGGTTAACGATTTCTTAGACTTCCAATTCTCCGACAAAGTAGCCATACAAGACATGCATACTGGCTCCATTGCTTTGGCGGCGAATCCAAAAACGCGGTATGCCTTGTGGGAGTACATAAAAGCAAATTGGGGGAAAGTGCACGAGAAGCTGTCGGGCAACTCTGTGGTTATTGATCGTTATCTAAAGACAACCCTGCAGAAGTTTGCGAGCCATGAATTGGAGAAGGATATTACGGCGTTCTTCAAGGACAAGAATACAAAAGGCTACGATCGTGGCCTGGTTCAAGTGTCTGATACTGTGCGAGCAAACGCCAATTACAAGGAACGGGACGAGAAGCTGGTGCTGGAATGGCTTCAGGCTCACGGATATGCTTGACGCCTAGAAGCTTGACCTTGGACTGGGGCTTTCCGTTGGATGATATGGAAATGCAGAACATGCAGTAAGCTCGGCCATAGATGCAGTCATGTACCAAGGCTCATTTGGATCTCTTGATTCTCTCATGTCACCCCTAGAGTTGTGCTACCCATCCCACTACCATTATCTACATTTTCTCTCGTACCCTTCTCCCATGGCTTCTTCCTCTTTGCAGTTGTAGCTTGTGAAGCCTGTCCTTCGAGCAAAGTATCAGGCACCTCTTTGATCCCCGGTATAGGTTGTCCCTTCGTGATGAGCTCAACGATCTGACTGAAGGAAATAGGGTACGGTGCTGGGGGATCTGTGGTTGACGACGAACTTGACGCAGGAACTATGCTATCAAATACAGATGGATCCGTTTCTTCATCCTGACGGTCTGAATGCGAAGCTCTGGTATGGGTTGATGTGCCATTGACGAGTGGGGCAGAGGAATACTGAGACCGCCAGCTTTTGTACGCATTAAAGTCGATTGGGATATTTATTTTACTGCCGTCATGTCAGTGCTCCAATAATTTGCTCTCGCTCAGTCGAGCGATGTACCGCGAGAGATAGAAGCAGCGAGCACGTAGTGTCAACTGCTCTGCTTGCTCTGGGGCAGGATTCGTCCCAAGTATGGCTTGCAGACCGCTTTGAAACTCTGCGTCTGATGCCCATGCGTAATCTTCAAGCTGTTGGAATATTGAGTGATTCCCAGCAGCACCTTGTCCAATCGCATGCTCAGTGGTCATGCTTGTGCTCCGTGGTGGTTCTGGATGGACGAGGGGGACGTGAGGATTGCGTACTTTTAAGGTCAAAGTCCATACACAGATGCGGGTAAGGCTGGCTTTTAATACGGAACCGAGAAAGCCACTAAGGCGGAGCTTACTTGAACTTCCTTCAGTTAGAGCAAGGCGTTTAGCATCTTTGTTTACCAGCACCACTACATCTACTCACCCATCCCCCCTTCTCAAACAAACCATCATCGAAGCTGCTCATGACAGCAGAAAAACCGTGACAGTACAGACGGTACACAAACGCTTTATCTGATTCACTGAGTGACCACCCGCACAATGGCCGAATTTATTGGGCAAGGCCACCTCACTTCGTGCTCACCGAAAGTTGGACTGACCGTTGGTGCAGTTCACGCATCTCTTTGATCTCGAAGAGAGACATTCGGTAGTGGCCCCCTCTTTCCAGTTGTGTTGTGCCTGGCCGTCTTGTCGCTAATGACATGCCAGCTATGTCGGTACGCTTCACGAAATCAGCTCAGAGAATTCCACCGTCGCACTAGAACAAGTTGTATCATTTGGCACTGAAGGGCGTCGCCCTGACGATGAGGTCCCACCATCGGACAATGTCTACGAATACATCGTATTTCGGGGGAGTGATGTCAAGGACTTAAGGATCGAGGAAACTCCCAAGGAGAACAAGCCCCCTCAGCCGCCAAAAGTGCCAGATGATCCAGCCATACTTGGAGTAAGTCTCTCCTGATCGCTTTCGCTGGCGCCGTTGTGCAGTAGCACAAGGGTTTCGAAGTGATGAAGTATTTCGGATGTAAATCATTTTTATACCACCGAGAGCGCAAAACCCATGTGGATATTTTCCGTTGCCTTCCTTCTGATATAGTTACTATTCTCTTTGATTTCTTCGCCACGAATATGCTGTCAAGCCCACTGACTTTCGGTTACTTCTAGAGCGCTCGACGTTCGACTCCATCATCAACACCCCAAGATATAATAACAACTCCACAACAGCAGCCACCATCGCAGGCTCAACAATTTCAACAGCCACAACAGCAGAACAACAACCAACAACGCCAGCAACCACCCCCTAGGTTTCAACAGCAGCCACCGTTCCCATATTACTACCCTCCCCCACCCAACCAGCGGTTTGGCCCGCAGGGATTCCCACCTGGTCCTGGTTTCCCTGTCATGCCATATGGTGCTCCTCCACCTGGATGGTATCCTCCCCCAGGTCAAGGTTTCCCGCACCCATCACCGGGCCAATTCTATGGTCCTCCCAATCCTCAACAAATGCCAATCGGGCCCGCTGGTCCAAATCAGAACCAGCAAGGGTCACAATCAAAACAGTCTGCAACACTGGCTCCGGCTGCTGACAAGACGCAAGAACCTACCCCTCAGGTAGAGTCACCTACAAAGCCGGTGGCCATGGTGAAACTACCCAGCGCGGTTACTACTCCAGCACCCCCCACGAACGCCTCGAATGGGCCACCACCACCCATAGAGTCTAAGCCAAACGTCTTAGAAGCTTTAGCGCCGCCTGCTACGGTGGCCAGCGCAGATTTTCCTACAATGGCTAAGTTTGTGCCAATCGGACCCAAGTCTGGACGTATCGTGCCTGCGATTCCTCGCTTAAGCCCGGCCGCCAAGCCTTCAGTGCCTGTGAATGGCAACTTGCAATCGAAACCAATGAATGTGGCTCAGGCACCTACGAAGCCCGCCGCACCGCGTCCCACTGGAGTTGTAACCAAGTCTCTGGAAGAGGCAAATCGAGATGCTAGGGCTGCTGTGGCGGCCGCTATGGCCAAGCTACCTCCAGCACCGGGTCAGAAGAAGCATGTGGAAGGCGACAACGCAGTTGACAATCTGACCAAGAAAGTCAACGAGATGCGCACCAATGACAACATTCGAACGTCAAGGCAGCCGGGCACTGGAGGCTACGCCGCAGGCCATCGAGGCGGGCGAGGAAGTTACCGCGGGGGCCGCCCACAGTCGGACCAGCAAACTAAGAAAATCGAAGTCCCCACCACCGACTACGACTTCGAAACCGCAAACGCAAAGTTCAACAAGCAGGATCTTGTTAAGGAAGCCATTGCAGGCGGTTCTCCCATTGCCAGCCCCACCAGCGAAGGCGCCGTGACCAACGGCAACGGAACAGCAGCCGAGAACACCGTGAACGGCGCACCCAAGGACATCGTCGCAACCAACTCCAGCGCAATAGTGTACAACAAGACTTCATCCTTCTTTGATAATATCTCAAGTGAGGCCAAAGAACGCGAGGAAGCCGCCGGCAAGAGAGTCGGGGGCCGAGAATTCCGAAGCGAGGAGCAGAAGAAGAACTTTGAGACTTTTGGGCAGGGGAGTGTGGATAATGGGTTCCGTGGCGGTTTCCGAGGAAGAGGACGTGGTAGAGGCGGACGAGGTAGTTTTGGGTCGAGGGGTGGGAGGGGTGGTGTGAGGGGTGGACGTCCACACGAAGGAGCTGTGGCCGCTGAAAGCTAGGATTGGAATCACGTGTTCCCTGCAGGAATTGGGGAAATGAGGAGGATTGCGTATCATCAAGCAAACATGTGATGCGCTGCGTGAAGGCTAGCTTTGACTGGTTGTACCGGACTTTTCTTGTGTACTACTATTGCACAGATGACGTGGCGTACGTCTTCACTGTTGAGACATCTAACAAAACGCTTGTGATTTGTGGGGCCAATTCAAAGGGTATGGGGTCTTGGCGGGTTTCAATCAAGAATTTCTGCTTATTTTCTAGGTAGCAGGTCTATCTACTAAGGTAGGGTAGTAGGCTGTTGCTACCACCGAGCATTTACTCACTGTCATTCCAAAAATTGTCGAATAAATTGTCGATTATCTCGTAAGGTGGCACCAAATCCTCCCGTTCGAGTCTCTTATGGATCTTGTTCACGTTTTTTAAGACCGGTCTTCTCTCCCTCGCCCACAGCCCTCACCCCCCCAGCCCACACCTCAATCTCCACCCCTCTCTCCCCATCCATGGTCGGTGGCGCCCATGCCGCAAACACAACCCTCATCCACCGCCTCCAGCCCCTAGGCGCCCATTCCGCACTCCCCTCTTCCTCCGCGTAGCTAGATTCTTTAATCAGAGCGACGCGGCACGCGATTTGATTCGCCCAGACGAGACCGAGGGACGGGGTTTTGAGATTGTGGTTCCCGTCGGTAGGGGAAGAGCCCCAGCCGGTGAAGAAACGTTGTTGGTGGTCGAGGGTTAGCGGGTTGGAGACTGGGGGGTGTTGGGGATGGATTTGTTGGGGGGAAGGTTGTGGGGAGGATGGCAGGTTGTAGGTGTTTTGGTAGGGGCGGGGGATGATTGGGGGGAAGCGGTCGGCGACTTGGTTCGCTACTACGATTGCGCAGTTGTGGAGGCGTGCCAGCTCTCGGAGTTGAGCACCGAGACGGACGAGTTGGGCGGAGCGAGTTGCGAGCGCTGAAGGAATATTTGGACCATCACGCTCAGCGCGGTAGTTTGCAGCGATGGAGTCGATAATCACGAGTCCGATGTTATGCCGTGACAATGCGACGGGGAGTTGGTAAGTGAGGATGTGGTCCTGGCTCTCAAGATCAGGAGTTTGAAGTGTAAGGATTTTGCTCAAAGACGGCTTTTCTGCGTGGATTGAGGTAGAGAGCAAGGGGTGCGCGGAGAGGAGTTGCGATAGGCGAGTAGTGGGCAGTGGATGTTCGGTTGAGATGTAACAGGTGGGGCGGGAGAGGCCGTGGGGCGCGGGAAGCTGAGCGGAGAGAAGGAGGGTGAGGAGGAGTTGGGTTTTGCCGGCGCCGCTGGGGGAGAAGTGGGGTTAGCGAGTGGTTTTGAGAGGGAGAGCGGAGGGAAATGGGTACCTTTCACCTGTGATTTCGGTGATGTAGCCCATGGGGATGCCGCCGACTAGGGCACAGTCAAGAGCGGGGGAAAGGGTGCTAATAGTAGAACAATGATCGACTAGATCATTTCCGCTCTTTCTTAGGGAACCATGTTTTGCAGTCTCTTCATCCCCAACAGCATTGAACGAGGAACCGTTATTCGGGAGTCCCAGCTCACCCTGTAGCGTAGCAACAACATGATTTGCAAGACTTCTGACATCCAGCAAAGGAAGTTGCGCCCGCTTCGCTATCTCCAATGTATCGAGGGTGAGCAGGTCAGTGGTGGTGATATGGTGTTTCTCGAGAGACGGCAGGAGGTGTGTGTATGATTTTGTAGGGAAGTCTGGGAGGGTGTGGAGGAGGTCTGTCATGAGTATTTGAGTAAAGAGGCCATGTGGCTAGCCGAGTGCTCCAAAGCCTTGAATGTTAATGGCCAGCAAGAGAGCTCGAGATAACATACATTAGACGGGACGGTTCGCAAGTCATGAGAAATCACGAAAGGGACAGGCCGACACGTGCCGCGGCAAGCCCTACACCGCGGCTCGGCTCGGCTCGCGCCGTCATCCATTACTTCGTCAACAAACAAACAACCCAAGCCAGCACCAATTTCTCCTCTTCTCAACCACCCCATTACGCTCCGCCTTTTACTCTTCACGTCCAACATCAACAATGCCCCGCAAAACTCTCTACCCCCGCTCAACCATCAAGCGCACGATCAAAGCCCACTCCGGCCGCAGCCTGAGCAAGAACGTTGATGTCCTCGTAAGCCATTACTTTCTTCCCCTTCAATCCCCGTCCCAGACCACCCTTCTTGTGACGCAACCTGGAGGAGCTTACCTCATAAAACCACATAGATCTTCCTAGACTACACACTCTTCCTCCAAGAGTACGTCCTCACCACTCCCCACTCCCCACTTCCCCACAAGTCCCCTCACCCAGCTAGAACTAACGCCCACAACCTCATAGCCTAATCCGTGAAGCCTCGATTGACGCAAAGAAGAACAAAGAGAAGGGCATCACGCCAAGAGCACTGAATGAAGTAACTGAGGTACGTTGATCGTCGCCAGTTGCTATCATATAAACTTCGACGCCAAGACTGATACCGGGAATAGCGGAGCTTGAGGAAATTCAAGGCTTGAGAGCGGATAGAAGGCGCGTACGGAAATACAACCAGTTTTGAGGTGGTTTACACGCCAGGCCTGTATGCTGCCGAGGAAGGGGTTATATTCAGGCTTGGGGTTTTGGAGAGGTATACCATGGTTGCCGAGAAGAACCGGCTTTGATGGATTAGGCGGACATGTGCAGCACCGTGGCGAGATCAGAGATGGAGACATGTATGAAGGAACGCTTGTTGGTTGACTCGAAAGAGGTTAATGGCATGACCGACCGCAACGAGGATATGAATGAACGGCATTTGTGAAACGAGGTCAAGTTCTCAAGTTTTTTCAAGAGGAAATTTCGCAGCAAGGGCTGGAGGTTCTAATTTGCAGAGCGCGTATCCAGCTGGCTGTGCATCCGCGAATATAGCTAGTGGACAAGGTTTTCTGCCGCTGATCGCAGATTGAAGTCGGCGCCAATTAGATTTTGCCTCATTGCACACCACTCTGAATGAAAGCATTTGAAGGCGATTAAGGATATGTTTTAGATACAAAACAGTCTCTCTAGCAATCCAGCAAAATGTACATTTCATGCCCATCGTCTCCCATCTCTCATCTCCAGCGTGCAAGCACAAAAAGCTCTTTGCACGAGTTATAATTGAAAAGAAAGAACTGCGAGTGTGCAAGTTGAGCACCTAACAGCCTGTAGAACGGCCACTGAGAAGCCGGGAGCCACAATATCATGAGCGATCACTTCTGAAATACGCCTTACAGACATACCATTGCCGTTGTCTTCGTGCAATTACCATCGCTCATCCCTCAAAACCTCCCCCCCATAACCGGCAACATCTCTCCTCCACCCCCCATCTCAGCCTTCAACGGACTCCCACTCTGGCCTCCACTCTGGCCCGCACCTCCGTAACAACTTCCCGTCCCACTGCCCCCACCGTTTCCAGCCGCATTCTGCAGGCCTCGGAAAAAGTGGTCAAAGCTCCCCTGCGACTTCGTCCACTCCTGCTGCTGCGCCTCTCGCTGCATCTGCATTTGGAAGTCTTGTGGAGATTGGAATTGCAATCCCCCTGCCGGGCGAGAGGCGGTATGTGTGTAATTGGGTGGCGGGCTCTGATGAGGATGAGGTGAGGTGAAACTTGGGGAATGTGCGGCGTGGTTGGGGTATGACGAGGAGGCGGAGTACTGGTTCTGCAGAGGATTCTGATAGGTGGAGTAAGAGTCGTATTGGTACGTTTGTGGGGGGTAGTACGATTGCTGTGGCGGTGGAGGAGCGTGTTGGTGAGTGAAGTTGAGGGGTTGTAGAGGCATACGTGGAGACTGTGAGTTTGTCGAAGCGATACCGCGTGGCGGTTGCTGCTGGCGATTGTGCTGTTCCATCTCGCGTTCTCGATCCTTTCGTTGTTCGAAGGCTTCTTGCTGACGCTTGATCATGAACTCGCGGTCGATGATGAGCTGGGACTTGACGAGTTCTTGTTGGCTTGGGCTACGCTTCATAAGAAAATCTTCGCTCAAGCTTCCACTTTTTGCTCGAGCCTGTGGAGGATCGATAGAAACAGGTTGGTACGCGGGTGTGAAGCCTCCTCCTTGCGCGTAAGGTGACTGGTAAACAGCGGGACGAAGTTTATCGGCAGCGTGGAGGTAGGCGTATTTCTCTGGAAGAGGAATGGTAGAAAGCCCACTCGCCTTTTGGAGCTGCTCTAAGAAATTCCCGTATGCAGGTGCTGCCTTCTGGGCAGATGGCGGTCTGCTGAAGGGATTCTTTGCCACAGAGCTACCTCCGCCCATCATGTTCGCGACAGGAGCTTGAGGTTGCGGACGTGGCTCTCGTTGCTGCTTGGATTGGTGATGATAAGCTATAGTCTGTCCATAGATGTCACCGTGCAGTGATGACGGCCGTTGAGATGCTGTTGCCATCATCGGCGCCGTAGGTGCCATAGAACCCATGGGCGCTGGTGGAGCTCGATAGCCCGGCGAACCATCATATGTTAGGTTCTGGTACTTTTGGGCATTGTAAGGCTGTAAAGGAGATTGCTTCGAAGCGTTGTGCTGGAAGGCTCGTTGGTTGTGCAACGCTTGAGGATCAACATGACCGCCGACCTTTGATTTGTAGTCGTATGGGGCCGACTCAACGATTGCATATTTACCGTGATAAACCCTGTCCTGCATGTTTGGCGGTTTGTTGATTAGCGACCTGTTATTTTGAAACTTCGCCGGCTGAACGTAGGGTCTAGGAGGCCGTGCGGCGTTAACGGCATGTACGTTGACTCCAGTAGGATAAGAAGCCGGGAACGATCTCCTTGGGGGCAGAGCAACTGCAGTTGTAGCGATTCTTACACTCTCTAGGAAATGGGCAGTAGGATCGTTGCGTTGTACAGCAGGATTTCCAGTGTACTGAGCTTTGGCTTCGGTAGATGTTTTACCGAGATAGAACCACAACTTCTTTGGCTTTGAGATATCAATCTTGACCTGGTGTGGGTTCCGGATGGATTTGCAAGTATTGAATTCAGACCAGATGAGTTTGCTCTGAGGATCACCAAACGGCTCGTCTGCTTTTGGATTAACATTCGAAGGATGTTCGGCGGTGGTCCGAGACTTCTGAGCAAGATGCGCAGGCAAGGGCTTAGCATTCTCGGAAGGAATAGGCAACTGTGAATTGACTGGATCAAAGATGAGGAGCCACTTGTATTCGATCTCGATTTTGTCGCTGTGACCCATTAGCGGCAACGAACATGCTCGGGAGAATGGAATGACTTACCCATTTGGGAGAACCTCTACCAAAAGCGTTTGCTCGCTCTTACGATTTTCCAGAACAGTCCCGGCAAATATTTCGCCTTGATGATACTGCATCTGGACTAGCTCCCCAACCTGGAGCTTAGACGCTTGCTTGCGTATGAAGGTATTTTCTTCAAGAGCTTGACCATCCACATTCTTACCTCTCTTGATGCGATGGAAGCGGCATCTGAAATCAATACCAGTATCGGTATACTCGGTCCCGTCTTCTCCAAAGACTGGCACTAAGCCGATATCGACTTGAACCCCAGCTGCTGCAGCACATGTAGCATGATAGGCTCTTGTGCACTTCTTCTGGGAGCACTGGAAGACCGCCCCCCGCTTGTTACGACAGTAATTGCATTTAAGCTCTAAGCGGGCTTTGTCAATACGGGCCACATCGCAGACCTTCTCAGCACCACCCTCCTCAGTTATGTATGTTTCAGGAGTGTACAAAGCACAGCGACGATGTGCTTCGAGGCCGTTATCCGTAGGAAGTAGCTTCTCGTGAGGGTTGTCGCTAGGGCAGAGTACGCATGGCTCATGCAATGGAGCTTTGAGCTTTATCCGTAGCCGCTTGACTTTGGGCCTAGGATCCTTATCACCTACCTCTCTCTTTCGCTTATGGCTACGCTTAGGCTTTCCCTTGTCACTCCCGGGAGGAGTTGGCAAGTCTGTGGGGCCATCATCATCCTCTTCGTCTTCGTCGTCTTCTTCGGTCTCCTCATAGTACTCCGGAGTTGGCTCGCCACGAAGTTTCCGCTCGATGTCATGAACGTCCACCCACACACTATCGGCTTCACAATTGCATTTCCTGGCAACCTTTCCATAATCCAGCCAAGCTTCAGTAGCGAAATTGACCGATTCAGCACAATTGTAACCGAGATTATAACCAGAGTGATACCCATAAGGGAAAGTGATGACAAACTCCCCTTCGTGGTGGACAAGACGGTTGACGCGAATGTTGTACTGAGACTGCAATAACTGAGGAGAGATCAGGTAGGTCTTGTGCCGCAAGAATTGATCACAGTTCTTTGCATCGGTTGGCCAAACGCTTCGCATGGCAGCTTCAAACCTCCTTGCGTCTTCCTGGGAAATACTATACCATTGCTTTGGAGCTCCAAAATGGATATAGTTTATGCTATAAAGATCCACGTCTTCTAAATGCCAAGCAAACGACGCCTTCCACATTCCAAGGTAGAGGTAGGCTGTGTTAACCCCTGGTATCTTTTGGCCAAGTACGTCCAAGAGATTCTCAAGCTTGGCAACGTTCCAAGCTTCCGTGGAGTCGTCAAACAAGGATCCAGGCATATCAGCACCATACATAGGATTGTTGAATGTTAGGCTCTTCCAGTAAGCAGTTTCCAGTTCGTTGCAGCGTTCTGGGGTCCATTCATCTTGGTTGTGAACGCGGTAGTCAAAATCTTTGAAGGCCTCCTCATCAATGACATCGGCCTGATCTCGACGGTTGTGCTGCCGCCTAGACGAAACCGATTTAGGCTGGCGGCCCTTTGGTTTGGCCTGAGATAAATCTTCCTCATCACTTAGCTGCTCTTTTTTCAACTTTGTGGGCTTAGCGCTAGGAGATGTGGGCGTTGGCGGGACTTCAACTTTGACCTTGCTTCCCTTCTCCTCTTCCTCCTGCTCTTGTGCATCATGATTGTGGACTGTGGTTGGTAACGGGCGTACCCTGGGGCGGCCAGGTCCACGCTTTTTCCCATTCAGAAGAGTTGTAGACTGGTTTTTAATTCGCGTTGGGGCGCTGCGTGTCGTCTGGGCCTGATTACGCCTCCGCTCTCCACGCTTAGCTGGAGGCTGGTGGTTGCTCTCCTCACTCAGTGCCTTCCATTGTGGTAGGTTATAAGAGCGCTGCTTCTCTATATTGGCTTGTGTGTAGGTGCCATGTGTACCATGAAATTCTTGTGTGATTGGATTCTTGACTTTGACCGATTTGACTTGCTCATCCAAAGCGGGTAGTGAATCGCGCCTATCGCTCATGGTTAGTGCGGTCCGGAAAAATCGACACTAGCCTCGAAGCTTTGACTACACATACCATTCTTTTGGTGGTATAACCTTGACGATGCCCGACTTCATGCCATATTTGTCGATCTTGGATATAAACGATTTGAAACTGCGGAATTGGTGCATGGTCTACGTGCACACAACAAGAATCAGCCCACATTCAGCTCAGTATGGTGTTCAAAGACACAGCAGGCTCCACGGGCGCCAAACAAGAACAACGATTGGGTCCCTTACAGGCTTGAAGACCGGAATCTTCCCACCCTCATAGTAATGGTCTGGCAAGATCTCGCCATTATCTTCCGGCTCGACATCGAGGTCAGAGAGCTCTGAGCCAGAATCGTCATGTTTGTCGGCTTCGTCACTGGCCGGAGGTGTAAGGGTTGGCTTGCCCTCATCCTTGACATCCATGTCGCTTGGTGGAGACATAGCAGCAGCCGCCATCGTGGCCTAGTGTTTGTGTGTCGCAATCCGCAGCCGACAGACCAATCCTGTCGCAATAACGGAGGGAATAAAGGAGCAGGATTGGGGTTACTTGAGGTCGAGTCACTAGTAATTATGTATCGAGGAAGAATGTTATTGATGATTGAGTGATCTCAAGGGACGGAAGCAGTGACTGGAGTGGACCCATAAGCTTGAACGAGAGAACAGGTCATCAAGCAGCCATAGCTGGCCTTCGGAGTCGTCGCAAAAGCTATGGAACAATGTCGGAGAAATTGAATGGTAGTCGTGATTGAGGTTGCGGCAAATCTAGATACCAGCCTCGGCTAGCCTTGTAAGGATTAGTCCAACACCCGGCTGAACATGAAGGTAAATGCCCCACCGTACGCACGTGATCCGTCACTTTTGCTCTAATAATGTTAAGAAAGTTCAAGATGCGATAAAGCGTGTACTATCAGTCTTGTGTTGATTGAAAGTGTCTACAAGGTTCCAAGACTTGCTGAACGATGCTCCAGGCTGCATATGCAGTACATAGTCGCATGATGAACCTCTCAGTCTTATTGTAGATAAACGGTCTTTATACTTTTCCCTCACAAAAGATTCTGTGTCTTGCAGTTCTCACCCTGGGTGAATCCCATCTTCTCCAAAGTAGCGGCTAAGACAGGAAACTGTTCCAGAGCTCGGGCGGGTGGAGCCATGTTCAAGGCAGACACAAGAGATGATTAGAAGCTTCATGATATCTGACACTCGAGGAGCTCTGGAAACATCGAACTGCCGTACATGTCCCCCCAGCTTTCCAGGGGTTTGACGCAGCCCTAGGTGGTGCTGACACCCGTAAGGTCGGTGCCGTAGGTACTTAAAGTATGTTATGCATAAAGGGCAATCAGAGGTGTCATCCCTCCACGTCTCCCGGCTATCTGACCGCATGGGCATCTGAGCTACTGCGGAGCCGCCAAGCCCAAAGGCGAAACGACTGGGAGGCAGCTGCAGTAGATTTGATGCTCCATTCGCTATGCGTATGACTCTTTGACCAGCTTTAGTACCAACCACTGGACCGCTCTGGTATACAATGCAGCGCTTCAGATCCTTTCAGCTCGCTAGAGATACACGGAGACTCGTAGACACAAGCGAATCTGCACCGGAACAAGAAAGGCGCTCAAAACATTGCACCATATGGACCATGGTTCAACCTACTGAGGAGGCCCTTCGCCACGTCCACGGGTTCCATGGAAGCCGCCTCTTCCACGTCCTCGATACCCACCCTCTCCTCCACCACGGTCGCCTCGGAATCCTCCGCGTCCGCGATAACCGCCTTCTCCGCCACGATCGCCTCTGAAACCACGGCCACCACGATGTCCGCCACGATGTTCATTCTGGGAACCACTACGACCACGTCCGCCGCGTCCATGATGTACTTCGTGAAATTCATCGCCCCCATTGGCTTTGGGCTCGGCCGCTGACGGGGCAGGGACTGGTATCGGTTCAGTAGGAACATCCTCAGCCCAGCTCTGGGTACCTGCCATAGCCGCAGGGGTAGCCGCAACACCGGTTTCCGTCTCCGCGGGATCACGGGGAACCTCTACCCAGCTACTAGCGCCTTGTTCAGCAGATGCATCCCAGTTCATTCCGGCCGCAGCGTTGGCAGCTCCAGCGTCAATGTTTGACGCCTCTGGAACTGTAGGTGTGTCGACATGGTGAGATTCGCCATTTGCCATTGGCTCAGTCTCAGCATCGATCTCCGTCAATCCCGCATGAGCAATCGTTGGGTCAGTCCCCACCTGGACGGGAGCCTCTTCCGCTGTTGGAGGTGCAGGCTCGGATTGGGCAACTTCTTCAGCCCAAGCTTCCTCAGCAGCGTAGGGGGCGTATTCGAAGGCTAATTCCTTGACTTGCTTGTCTGGGTCACAGGAATTAGTTATCTAGGCTTGATGTGGCTATAAAACGCACAAGTGGGTGTAGGGCAACAACTCCAACTTACAGGTGAAATCCGAGGGAGTTTGGTCCACCGTAGGAACCTTCTCATCGCTTCCTAAAATCAACTGTTCCATCGCCACAACGGCCCCAGCTTCTCCCCCATAGACCAGTAGCAGAGCACCTTCAAAAGCTCGGTTCTCAGGCGAGGTCTCATCGCCGCTTTGTCGTTTCGCCGCCGCTGCTCTCAGGAATTTGCTAAGAGTTAGGAGATTATCCTTGGCCTCCTTCTGACTCTCGGCTTTGGCCTCAGCAGCCACTGCCTCCTTCACCTTGTTCATTTCATCCTTGTGAGCGGTCTCAAGAGCTTGCTTCTCTGTTGTAAGGCGCTTTTGGTAATCCTCGTCGAATTGTTTGTACTGAGCGATCTGCTCTTCGAGTTGCGCGAGCGAAGCTTGTAATGATGGTTTTTTCTGGGCTTGTGCCTTTTGGTCTTGGTTGATTTTGCGAGAGGTAAGGAGCTCATCAAGGGAAAGATTTGGGTTCTCGGCAATAATGGAATCGACTTTCTGGGTGGCGTTCTGAGAGTTCACTATTAGTAACAGTTTATAAAGCAGATATAAACGGATACTTACCAGCTTCTTCTTGATATTGCGGATGTTCCTGAAAGAGAGCATTAGCACGTAGCCTTGGCAGTGCGGTTGTTTCATCCCAGTTGTATACTAACTTGTACAGCTCCTTGAGGTATGGGCTTTCGTAAGCTGAGTCCACCCCGTTCGCGGTGCCCTCAGAAGCTACTTGGGCGGTCCCAGTTTCACCGTCAGAAGGCGCATTCTGCTTAGCAGGAGCCTCTGCTTTAGCTTTCTTCTTCTTCGCGGTCTTAGATTCTTGTTGCTGCCGTGGTGGCGGCACTGATGGTACAGCTGTCTCTGACATGATGATACTGCGGTCAATTTGAAAAGTTTAGCTGGGTAGTGTTTGATCTACGATCTGGCTTGAGATTTTCTGGACGAAAGCTTGACTTGAAGAGTAGGGATGGAAATCGCTGCGTAAGTTGTACGAGGATAGTATCTGGAGGATCTGCTGATGATGTGAAGTTGTGGGTAAATGTTGATTGAGTGAAGCTCTGGAAATCAGTAAATATCTCGTGTTTCCGTAAGGCTGTGACTAGCGCGTTTGTATCCATGTATTTCCAATGAACATCCCTCTAGCTTAACGTTCTGTCGAAAAGTACCGGTACTTCGTTTTGCCTTTGTCGACTTGGTGTTCGAGCGTATGCTAGAGTTACTGACAACGACTCACCTGTCTAGTGATTAGTGCTATGAGTTGAATGGTGAAAACTTTCTATAACCGAATGCCTCAGTGAGTTGCCCTGCTGAGCATCACGATTGAACACAAGGGCGCAGCTAAATCCAAATGTATCATGTCCTCCAACCGATGATGAACATATAGTTGATAAATCTAGTCTTTTGTATACATAGATAACTACGTCTTCATTCATTTTTCTTTCTCAACTTTTGATTCTTACGATTGTACCAGCCCACAGTCTTGAAAGTCTCTTTTCAGCTGATATGATATTCAACCAAGCGTTTCGTTGCTTCTACGATCATCATGAGCAGTCGCATTATTTCTCATGTTATCTATTAGTTGATCTGACGACCTGCAAAAGCCATCATATCGAACATCAAGATGGGCGTTTTAGCTACAACAAACTGAAACCTCACTCACTGAATGACTGATCGGTTCAGTCCGAGGAAAGAAAACAGGACTAATGCTCTAGATAGATCACAAGCTCACAAATATAAGTCAATTGCTTCATCTACATATAGTACTTGGTCAAGAACTGCTCGCAAATGTATCAGTTCCTCAATCCCCTACTCAAAACCCATCTCTCCCACTCTTTCTCTCTAAAGAAAAAACCAATCCTAGCTCTATTCCCTCCACGATACCATAAACCATCCCACATCTTAGAAATGCCCAAAAAAATGGCCCTACTACCCACGCACCGCGGGGAGCAAAAAAAGCTCGACTCACAAATTTTCCCCGCACCCAACCACCAAATTTACTACTGAATTAAAAGAGATATATTATATTTTAATAGCCTGTCATTCTACCCTCTCCTTCTATAACTGCTTTTAATCGCTCTGGCATGGTAGAAACCTTATCGTTTATGTACTCCTGTGAGACATGGGACCATCCTTCGTAAATCAGCCCCTTCGTAGCGTGATCATCCCAATGCGGATATTTCCGTAGCTCCTGTTTTGATACCTGCCACATGTTCTCTATAGGAGATAAATCAGGTGAAGATGCACAATTGAAGTAGTGCTCCAGCTTGTTCTCTTGTTTCCAGGTCCTAACGATGTTTTTTGGCCCTGTTCCATGGCCTGAATCACCATTCTCCTCCAGCACGAAACGGGGATGATTTTCGATCCAGGGCTTGACTATAGGCTTCAGAATTTGCTCCAAGTAGACCTTCAGAGTGAGTTTTCCATTGGTATTTCCGGGCACGTCGTAAAAATGAATATCCGACTTGAAATTATGACCTACTGCAGCCCAGCAATGCTGTCTCTTTAAATCCTTATCCTTGAGTGAATCCGCCTTCTGTATGCAGTCCATGCAGTATCTTTGGCCTGGCTTTCGTATAATTCGCAGCTTTCCTTGAGGCCCGTATTCAAAATGAACTTCATCGCTGAATCGAACTGGCCACCAATCCTCCTTTTCAGGATATCTTTCCAACATGATGACAGCGTATTCAACCCTTTTAGTGGCTGTACTAGGCGAAACCCAGCCCTTCATACAGGCAATGCACTTGTGATAGTTCGTTGTTCCCATAGCTCTCTTAATTGTATCACCTGAACACTCCAGGCCCACTTCGAAGCCTAATTGCTCCCATGTTAAAGCTCTGGCTTCAAAGCCCTCCGATTCCAAAACTCTTTCCATTTCCCGTATATCTTTGTCCGATATCAATGATTTACGGCCGCGCGTTTCTTCGTGTTCAGGATCGTTGTTTCGTCGACGTGCGGAGGCCTCAGGCTGAAGCATCTGATATCCTTGATGTTTTGACACTCCGAACGTTTTGAAAACATCGTTTTTGAAGTACGGTATGTTCATTCGCTCGCAGAATTCAATGGCCCCCTGAACTTTAGCCTTAGTAGGAGTGTTATGATGGTTGTAGTGATCCTCTGGTTCCATGGTTCTCGGAAAAATGAATAGTAAATTTGGTGGTTGGGTGCGGGGAAAATTTGTGAGTCGGGCTTTTTTTGCTCCCCGCGGTGCCACGATTCAACTTTATCAATTCCGGGGCCATTCACGTCGACCAGTTCAGTAATGAGAAAACCAATTTAAGGACTTTGTCACATGAATCTCCTCCAATATACGGTGTATATTCCGATCCAAAAAGATGCTTCCATTTTCAGTTTTTCTTTCGACTCCATATCTCGGAGTGTAAAACGGCTGAAAACAATAGCAAAGCCCGAATGATACAAATTATCGTCGCTCTTTCGCAACGAGAGACTCAATCCGCAGACCAGATGCCAGTATCGAAAACAAACCCGACTGTACCAGCATCATGGCCACTTGAGGCTCTCCACGGGAAGCACTAACGCTCTTTTCTGAAAATATATTTCATGTAAGGGGGTAAGTCGACTATCTGCCCCCTTGCATACATCAAAGAGTTCAACCCCCGGTCCTGCAAACCCCAGACAAACCCATCGCACCCAAAAATGCTACACGCAGCTCGAGACACCCTCTTCCGAATCGCACCTCGAGCACCACCACCTCCATTGCCAATCATAGAGCCCACACCCGATCTCTCCCACGACGACCCCCATTTTCCTTACTTCCGGCATCTCATCGTTCGACCTGGCGAGCCCGCTGAGCAGATGTTGTTGAATGCATCTCCACAGCCAAGCCCTCCGTGAGCTGGGAGAGGCTGTGCGCAATCAAAAACGGTTTGTTCTACGACTTGCTATACCAGGAGGAATGCGGTTGGAAACAAGGCTTCAGAACCGATCACCTTTACCGGGATACCGTTGCGAATTTGAAGCGGGTTCTGGAGGCCGATGCCGAGGCTGAGTGTTCGAACTGGACACCCGAGGAAGGGGAGATTTTGAGGGAGATGCTTCAAGCAGGAAGCACAGCTGTGAAAAAGTTCGGCGTCTCAGGGGCGCTCGCGTCTTGTTCGGTTTGATGTGCCTTTTAGTTTTGCTTGTGGTAATCCGACCTTTCGTGGTGGAAATGAGCTGCAGCTCGAGACGGGAAAATGTTGGCTAAGCGGCGCAGGGGAAGCCGACGACATTGCTGCTGGCAAACCAAGCTCTCAGACTCCATCACATTTTTCAGTCTTCCTCGTCCTCATCCATCAACTCCGCCAACTCTTTTTCCTCCTCCTCCGTCATCAGTCTCTCTTCGACCTTCTCCTCTTTCTCCAGCCCACCCCCCTCTTTCTCCTCGTGAGCTTCTTTCTTCGCCGCGTCCAGATCCCCTGCCTTCAACGACCACCTCCTAATCGTCCCATCAAGACTCACACTCACCACTGTTTGTCCCATCACGACCAAACCCGTAATCTCGTCGTAATGGCCCTCGAACGTGTGGTCGAGCTTCCCCGTCTGAGAACCAATGTCAGCCAACAAAACCCCCGCTCACAAGAATCTCCTCAGCTCACCCCTATACTCCATACCCCAACCCTTTCGTCCCTACCCCCAGCCACAACCCAACCGCCTACGTCCTCAATTCCCACCCCTCTCACCCAACCCCCAACCTCCACACTCATCTCCACCTCCCAACCCTTCCCCCTCTCCCTGCCCAAACAATTCACGCTCCCATCCGCGCTCGCGCTCCACAGATCCCCATCCCCATCAAACAACAACTTGTACACACTCGTCTCATGCACCATGATCGGCTTCTCCTTCTCAATCTCCGTGGCATGAGTAACACTAATATCCCAACGACGGATCTCACCTACGCTCCCCGCGCTGAAGATCGTGACTTGCTCCGTAGAGGGGTCGTAGGTTAGAGGATCCAGGGCAAGGTCTTGTATGCCGCGGATATGGCTACGGAGGGTGTGTAGCCTGTTCCCAGTCTCCACATCCCACACGACAAGTGCAGCGTCCGCGCCACCGGAGATCAAAACATCTTTGCCCGCAACGCGGACGCAGAGAACGCATTTTACAAAGTCCGTGTGGCCACCAACATATCTCTTCCCCTTGGCGCGAGTTGACACCGCCCAGCTCCAAATGCGTTTATCCCAGCAGCCTGCGAAGAGAGTTTTTCCGTCCGGGCTCAGCGCCAGCGACGTCAATGGCGCGGGGGGCCCTGTAAAGATGTGGTCGATGCTGCCCTCCTGGTTGTTCCCTATTAGCATCGGATTCCCTCGATTGCAATCTTGGCAGACGCGGAAAATGGAATGATAACGGTAGCGCACCTACATCCAGCAAGACCCTCCTAGCAGTGCCTGCGCTTTCGGCAACGTAAACAGCAGGGGAAGAAGAAGAGGTGGTGGGGTCGGCGATTACGGCGAGGATTTTGGAGGGGAGGCGGATGGGGTGGCCAAAGTCATTGCGGGATTTGGCGGCGCGGCGGGAGATTTCCGCGAGGGAGTGGGTTGTCTGGAAGAAGTGGTCTGGGTCGGTTGAAGTGGTCATTGCGATAAGGGGTAGATGGCGGGGCTTCGTGGTTTTTTCGAAGCTGATGTCAAGATTCCGTTCTGCAAATTTTATGTTGTTGATAGAAAGCTATGTACCGCGAACGTCCGTTATTTCTCCCCAATTGTTGCCCAGTACATTGAACATATGCTACAAAATCTTCCATGCGAACCGTTGCCTTTACACGCCGTTGAATTCACATACCCCCCGCTAGCACACTTTCTTTTAGTACTCACTCAACCTCAACTTCTTCCCTACCGCCCGTCTTGCCTTTACAACCCTCTCACTTGGTCTCTCCTTTTCCTCTTGGCTAGCTTTGAGCGCTTGCAGGAGCATACCGGCATCGAAGAAACCATCTGGAAGCAGAAATTGGTATGGTTAGCGATGATTCATACGAGAACAACAGGAAGAATCAAATTGCGTGAAACTAATACTTTGAGCGGCAGCAAAAGAACGACGGCAACGCATAGAGAACTCGATGCACTCGAGGCGGCGTATCCCTTCTGCTCATTGCCAGCTCGCAACTGGCCAAGAAGCTGGAGATTGCCGTCATGAACGCTGGCGGTGTGCTTGGTGCGGAGTATAGTTCGGTAAAGAAAATGGTGGCTGATGTACAAGGGTTCTTACATCCACCCAAGCCGTCGTCATCACTCTCGACAGCTTTTTCCTCCTCAACCGCCACTTCTTGGCCTTTTCCTCCGTCCGCTTTGATTACCCTGCCCTTGCTCTTTGCATGGCTCATCGAAGGCCGTCCTTCAGCTTCTCTCGCTCTACTCATCTTGGGAGACGTGATCTTTTGCTGTGTTGCTCGTAGCAGCTTGCGGATCTCGAGAAGATACGATTCGAGTGCATCGACAAAGCGCCTAGTCTGGCGGTGTTTGGAGCTTGCGCAGATAGAAATAGAGTCTTCTTTAATGATGTAGCCAATACCGAAACCATCGCCGGAGGTTGGACCGAAGCCGAATTGTCTCAAAGAGGGGTTGCCGCAGTTGGAGGTAGACAAAATTGTGTTGTTGATCTTGTCCCACCCGGGATCTGCGAAAAGGGCAGGCATTTGCTGCAATGGCGCTTTAGACGGTGGGGATCCACCGGGAGAGCCATCCTCGGACAAAAGGGAGTTGCGGTTTGGTGAGCCAATGTTTGATGCAGGATCCACGTCTGAACCGTTATCTGCAGGACTCGAGTATCCATTCGAACTCATGCCGTTGCTACTCGCGGCTTCAGCGCCCTCTTCATCTACGGCCCGCTGCCAAACGCAATACAAGGCGTAGAGGTGACGATCTTGCCCTAACGCTTTTGCACACTCTTTCGTATTAGCAGTGTGTTTTTGGGTCGCCTTCCTTAATGCCTCTATCTTCTGCTGTGAAGGATTCGAGCCCCAAAATGTCTTAACGAAGTCGTATGCCTCGGCGGTGGTAGACCGGACAGCCTCAGTACGGCCATGCAAAAAAACCTTAGTCATTGCTGGTTCGTATGTATTTTCCACTCGGCCATAGAGACCATAATAAGCGGCTTGGAAGGCCATTTGGACAAAAGCATCTGGAGAAAACCCCATCGAAGTCATAAAGTTCTTTCCGTAGCCTGAGAAATCAAGCGTCTGGAACTCGTTCTGCTGAATTAGATCCGCCAGTCGGGTTTCCGCAAACCGTAAGGCCGTGCTGAGCTCAGGCAGCATATTCCATTCCAGCTTGTGAGGTGTCGTGCTGACTTCACCGAAGCTATCCGGATCTCTCTTCGAAGGATCCGGACTCATGGAAGCCCATAAACTCGGTGCTTGCCCATTGATACTCTTCGCAAACCGTAAGATTGTATCGGTGTAAACGTCACTCGCCATTCTCAGTACTGTGTGCCCATCGACCCCGGTATGCTCGAAATTGATGCCTGCGCTGCCATTCTTGCATACGATAATTTGAAGCTTATCGTACCAGCGGTTCGTGCAAGTGCCGATCTGAACTCCTTTTACCACCTCACTGGTTCCGCAGAGCATGTTACCGCATAACTCCGGTCCCGTCAATGGCTCGGTGTAATCCAGGCATAGAATGAACAATGCAGAGTCCACAATGCTCAGACATTCGGCATTATTCGTATCTTGTCCACGGGTCAGAACGTCTCTCAGTCCCGCCCAGATTTTTCGATTCTCGGTACTGAGAACACCGAGTGCGCCCTTTGCAGCCTCATGGATCGGCGTTTGCTCAGCGTCATCAACAACGACTTGCAAATTCAACGCCATATCCTTCTCAGTCATAATCAGATCCGAATTGTCATCGAGGACATCGAACCAGTAGAACTGTCCTTTACAAAGCACTACAATGTGCTTTGCCCCCGAATCTTGAGCGATTTGACAGCCATTGTCTGTCGGTACTCGAGCCGTGCCAAACAATCGGGAGTATTGGTACATGCATAGCGGTGAACCCCGAATGGTATCAGGAGGGAGCTCTTCCCGGCGCACAGCACGTACGAAGGAAAGAGAGGACACCACTAAGGACGCAGCGCGGGTGACTTGATTATTTCGAGCAGGTGTTGGATCATCTTCAAGGAGGAAGAATGGATTTAGGTTCAGGACGACCGGATTGTCGAAGTTCAGATACGAGTCATACCCTAGGCCGACTTGTTAGCTTAAATGCACAACAAATGTCCAGGTTTTCGGCGTTGACTGTTGTAAGGAAAGGAGAGACTTGCAGAATTGTTCAATGTAACTCGTCTTGCCAGTAGCATACTTCTTCAGTCTGGCTTGCAATTCTGGTCCGTCGTGCTTCGAGAAGTCCGCGACGGCGGCAGCTGTCTCTTCTTGCTCCCGGCTGCTCTGCAACGGTTTGAGAGCCTCGACGTATTTCTTCAGCGAGCCTTCAAGGTCTGGTATTGGTAGCTTAGGTAGCTTGTCCTGTGCAGCGAAGGTTATTCCAGGCTTGCAATCTGGTTTATGTGAAGCTAGCGGTTCACGTTGTTCATTTGAATACGATTGCTGATTGCTTTTCACGGGGGACCGATCGGTCTCTGAATTTGGTGGTTGTGAGGCTGCAAGCGACTCATTGAGAGACGTGGGCATGGTGAAGGTGCGCACTGTCATTGTAGATTGATTTTCAGTCACGCGTACAGTGGGGAGATGAAAGTGGGTATTGATAGAAGCCGTAATGCACTACGGTAAAAATAGTGACAATCGTGGAGACAGTAAGAAGGCATTGCAATGCAATCCTACAACGTCAAGACATGAATCAGAAGCAGCAGCTGGAGCATCAGACGAAAGATGTGGGCATATGGAAGATTTGGTATTTAGACGTTCGAAGGTGGGGAAAGCCCCGCGACCGAGTTCGAAAAAGCCCATGAAGGAGGTGTGGAATAGACTTGGTGGACTAAAGGAACGGAGCTTTCATGGTAATGCTATATTTCTTTTGGACGTACCGGGGGTGGCCGGACAGCTCGCAGAAAAGTCGGGTTGATAGGTGAAGTATCCGTACTCCGTACCTTAAAGCATGCGGTCAGTCGGACGGATCCCCTGTCGGATTTGTGATTCCCAAGTCGGAACTATCTGCAGGTATCTTGAAACAAAGCCAAAGGGTCTGAACCTGTGGTACGCCGTGTTACTTACTCTCTGGACGTTGCGTACACGCGATGCGCAGGTGGTAGGTACCTTAAGGTAGGTATGTCCAGTCGGACGAAAGGGGATTAGATAGGAAGATTGGCTGCAGGCTGCAGATGATCAATCCGAACCCTGTGCGTTCACGACATCAGCATCACGGACGAGAGGATGTCTTGATTGGGGCGCCAATTCGCATCGACAATTACGAGTGTTCTATTGCTGCAGCAATGTCACGGAACAATGGAGGAGACCAGGGGAAAGATTGGAGATAAATGTATAGAAGAAGAAATGTGGTTAGGCGTTGGATCATCGGATTGAAGACGGCTACGTACAGTAGATACAGGTCACTACATACAGTACAAGCCATGGGACTGGTCACGGCAATCCCACCAGCTCACATGGGCGGGGTGGAGCTGTCCTGGTGGGGGGCATCATGGGGCATCCTCGCGGGGTTGCGGAAGCTAGTGCGGGGCCAATGAGATCCCGCCGCACTCCCGCCTTGTGAGTTGTGAAGTCGAGATTCGAGACCCTCCATCCACTCACCCACTGTTGCTGTTGTCGAACGAGGGAGGCAAAGCCTCGACTGTCAGAATGCTTGCTTACTCTGAATTATATTATCTTTTTTTTTAGACATAGTAACTTCGATTCAGGAAATATCCCAACTCTCGGTGTTATGTCCTCGATTCTGTTTCTGTTCGCCTCCCGGATCATAAAGGTATAGCCGTCTCATCGAAGCAGAAGGTGGAACTTGGGACGCAGCAAATGCTATCAGGAGAAAAACCCGGATGATACTGATCGTTCTTGATGAGGCTTGGGGACTGAGGCACACCAGGCCCGTCAGCATGTGGTCATGATTGTGATTTGAGATATTACCTTACCATCTCATCCAGCAATTCTGCGCTCTTCCCTTGACGCTGTTAGAACACTTTGAAATTTCCCATTGACTTCTGTTTCTGAGGGTGGTAATATGCCTTTCTTTTTCGACCAGCTACTTCCTTGTCAAACTAGTTTCTTTCAAGACTTGTTGTCGTGAAGCAAATGTGTTCCTATCATATTTCAGAGCAATGTTAGCTATCTTCAATGTTATTTTTGAAGCATACCAACCCCTTGTGACAACTTCGACGTGGTTCTTCCAGTGAAGTCGTCCAACCGAAATTGTTCCTGACGTCCCACAACCATGATGAAGATCATCAGCAAATGAATAGCATATTCCCCGAAAGCGCTCTTCAACCCCACCAGAGTCGAATGAATAATTTGAGAGTATGAATAAATGCGCAGCAGTACCTCTGCATATAATCACGGTGTTTCCTGCTTTTTCCGTCTCTTCTTTCAAGATGCCGGTATTCGTATCAAGATAATTCACCTCTGTTCGGCAGTAGCAGATGATGCCTGTCGTTCCTTCAAGATGGAGAATCTTGCCGAAGAGACTTTGCAAAGCATGGGAAGGGAGTCAAGATTTGAGAGGGAGGCAAATGTTTGGAGTGAGCACGAGGAACGAAGAGCAAGGAGCAGTTCCTATCTCCAGCCCTGGAGGTTTGGTGTCCCCATCGCCGGACGGGACAGAGACTTCGGATATGTCGATGATTCCCTTCGAGAACGTGAAACGGAGCACAGCCCTTGAGTCGACCACCATGGTCCCGCAATCCCTAATCACGGTCTCGGAGCGTCCTTCCTTGACCGCCACATATATACCGCCATTCACTTCCCCAACAATCACTCTCACGCCGATTTCGCACCCAGCGGTCACGGTTTCCACCATCACATACTCGACGCTGACGTATCCCACCATCACACATCCGCCTCTGTCGTGCTCGACCTTCACCTGTCCCACGATTACGTATCCCACAATCACATACCCCACCCTGACGTTCTCTACCATCACATACCCAACCGTGACATTTCCGACTATCACGTACCCAACTCCCAGCACTCTAGGTTTCACGGATCCGCTAACCACATCCTCCACCGTCATACAGACCACTGCAACAATGTCAAATCCCCCCATGTCGTTCCGCTTGATAGGGTCTGTCATCACAATGTCAGACTTGTCGTCCATTGCCCAGATCACGGCAGCCCCCTCCCAGTCGTCTTCGACTGCTCTGGTGACGACAACCCTTGCCCAGGGCTGCTATGAAGACAATGAGCTTCGTGCCCTTGTTCGCTTCTCCGACTCCGCCGCAGTATTCTGTCCGACCTTCATCCCGACACCCACCGGCACCCTCCCAGATTACATTTCGGTTTTCCCCACCCCGAGCGTGGAGAGCGCGTGTGCTTGTTTCTTGGGAGAAACACGTAAGTCGCAGATGCTGAACGCAGGAACATCGTCTGCATTGCTCGCGGGAAACGGGGTCCTTCTCTTGCGAGTGCTTGTTCGACTTGAGCACGAGATGGCCAACGCTATCGTTGATGGCCACAAACACTGATGTTCGGTTCTCCCATAGCTTCGATGAGCGCCAACCCGGCCGCTTCCGGTTCCTCGAACGCTACGGCTCCACCGACATCCCCAACCCCGACCGCCCCCGCCGCTGTCGCCAACCCGACCCCGAACAAAAACTTACCACTAGCAGGCTTAGCAGGGCTCGCTCCGCTGTTGGTACTGGCCGGGGTAATCTGGTTTCTCGGTGAGACTCTACCTTTCTTCTCGACCCGATCATCTTCGGTCGATACAAAAAAACAGGGCGATAGGATGTCCTCAGGTATACAGTAGCACGGGTACGGAACGAAGACTGACTCGAACAACGAATAGTGCGAAGAGGGAAGAAAAAGCAAGGGTGGAACGCAGGAGGGAATGAAGTGCAGCAACGATCAATGCCGGGTGGAAGATACAGGGCACGCTGAGGATGCAACAACGAGAGTCTTGGTAAAACCGGGTGGTGTAGCCTAGATACGACTTGGGCGTCAGCGCTCGACGTCTGTAAGCTTTGTCAGGGGTTACTTTGGATGTAAAAGATGGTCGTAGATCTATGGGGGGTATTGTCAGATCTACTGAGATACTTGATGCATTGGAGGGGCTGTATTAGCGGAGATGCGTGTGGGTAAACCAGAAAAAGAAATCAGGCCTGTGCGAAGATGGGTGTAACAAAAGTCGGTGATCAGAAAATTCAAATCAAGACCTCGAGATCATCGACTAAGCGAGATCATGATCCAATCATGTTGGCATGAGAAATACACATGTGACAAAGAAAAGCTCCTAGATTGCTGTGTGCAAGATACCTACAAAGTCTTCCAGCATGTAGATGCCATCAAGCTCGCGCCATCACCATCAGGAGCTATCGACGTCCCATCCAACACACAGAAGAAAAAAGACAGAGCTCCTCTAAACGCAAGCAAAGCCAACCGTACATGTGAAACAACCTTGTTGTACCGTGCCAACCTGAATAGAAGGTTGACAGCCCATGCTCTCCGTCATGTGAACTGCCCCAAGCGCCTGATGTTCTTTAACAGCATCCACCCGCCGAGCCTGACTGTACACCTTGTCCTTGACCAACCTGAACTGTTGGCTTGTTGTTAACGGTCGTAGTACCCATTCGCTCTTTGATTTGTCGGGCCATGGTCAGGAAGGCTTGTTCGACGTTCGAGGCGTTCTTAGCCGAAGTTTCTAGGAAGGGAATGCCAAGACTATCGGCGAACTCCTGGAAATGATGGCATCAGCTGTGGCATAGTTCCTGAAGCCAGAAATGGAAGGTTTGACAGTCTAGACGCACCTTTGCAACAGTATACTCAACCACCTTCTTGTCTGACATATCACTCTTGTTTCCGACGAGTAGCTTGTTCACGCCCTCGGTAGCATAGCGATCAATCTCTTGCAGCCACTGTTTAACGTTGTTGAACGAATCCATATCCGTCACATCATAAACCACACATATGCCATGGGCACCTCGATAATAGGAGGAGGTGATGGTTCGGAATCGCTCTTGACCCGCGGTATCCCACTATTGCTCATGTCAGCTCATCCAGCTCGAGATAGTAGTGATGGAGAGAGCGCACGATCTGAAGCTTCACCGTCTTGCCATCAAGTTCGATCGTTCGGATTTTCTAGCCATCGTTAGCGTAGTATTCATAAAGCTTGATGGTCGGGATAGGACTTCATACAAAGTCCACACCGATCGTAGAGATATAGCTTTCAGTGTATGTGTCGTCAGCGAATCGTAGCAGCAAGCAAGACTTTCCTACTCCAGAATCACCGATAAGGAGGAGCTTGAAAAGATAATCATATCTATGTTAAAGGGCGGTCAGCATGGCCCCTTATCGTCTAGGCTATCCTCTTATTGAACTCGGAAACGGAACCTAATGTGTTTCGATGCACTTCTGGGGTTGTGGCATATGAACTCTGTGAAAGAGTGGCTGTTAGTGGCCTGTCACGGCGCAGTGAGAAGTAACTCACTACTCTGGATTCATCTTATTGAGTGAGGAACGTCGACGGAGTCCCAGGTAGATGCTATGGAGAAGTAGCTAGAGAAGGCTAGGTTTGTGTTCTTTGTTAGGTATTAAGAGACTGGAAGTTGATGCTGGAGTATCACAACGTTCAAACGGTCGAGGAACGCGCTCTAGTTCACAAATGGCCTAGTGCTCATGCTAACTTGGTTCCTGACGTTCCAATCCCGTGACTCCTCCCCTCCCGGTCATACCTTCATCTGTTTCTGGAGGATCAAATGCTCGCCCATATTACAATAGCATCACGACTTGGACAGGCTGCGCTACTGAATACATACACAGTGGCGAAGTCTGAGACATAGAAATGACTCGCCTTACGGGATTCATCACAAGAGTGCAACCCGAAATATCATACCAGCCCGATAAGAGTGTTGGCACTTGATATTCAGATCCCATGAACCGAAAGATATCGAACCCTGGAATCGAAGAGTTTCCCCTGGTCTTCAACGATGCCCAGAAATAATGGGACATCAGCTCAAATTCATGACATGTCTTGTAATACGAAAACTAGTCTAACGCTGGCACAGAGCCGATTAATAGTACAGAGCTATTGACCTTTGGGTATCGCCCTTTTCATTCTGCGTCAATTTCTGTACAAAGCCTCCACTAAAATACACATCCCTAGTAAGATACAGAAATATGACATGTGACTGTCGAGAAATGAAAGCTCTTACGTTGCGAGCGGCGCAGAAACGCAAATGTACTCTGAGCCAGTCCTGACTTGACAATGCCCTTTATTTCCGCAACGGTCTTTCCAAAGACCTCAAGGGCACGAGTGCCTATTGCTTGAGAAGCTAGGTCAAAGAGTCTCGGCCAGAACCGAATATGATGAATTAGAATGCGATAAATTGAAACGAATGTGACTTGAAAAAGGACCAAGTGTATGCCAATCTCGAGAGCCAGAGCTGACTTCGATATTCACGGCGTTCGTGCGGTCGAGAGACGTGGCGAGCAACAAGCTACAGTGAGTCTCCATATTGATGCAGAATAGCGAATCTTGAATAGCAGTCTTTTTTTGGTCGTGTGGTAGCCTCAGGCAGCCATGAGCTCTTGCAATAAAGGACGTGTGAAAGAGCGAAGTTCGGAAAAGCGAAGTTCGGATCCAGTTGTTGGTTGAGTAGCCAGAAAGCACAAGATCTTAGGACGCTAACTGCCAAGAATTTCTAGCGATAAGCTCCACTGAAGCGAGATACATTGCTTTGAGCACTCGAAAAGCGGTTTGCGGGAAGTCCAACACCGGGGCCAGGATGGGTGGCGTAGGCTGGATTACAGCACAGCATACCAACACGAGATCCGAATTTCGAGCCTCGGAGGGATACCATGTGTTTACTATAGTCATTTAGTCTGATATTAGTGTGCTGAAGAAGGGACGAGCAGTAGACATACCGAATGTGAGAAGCAACGATATCGCGATGGTTCGGATTAGCATGGGTGAGGATGTATTGGATCAGATAATTCCCATATTGATCGCTGGCAACTAGGAAGGGGGTTAGTACAGTTGGCAACTTGTTCGTGGAGACAGCTTACTGTCAATCAATGGGATGCGAGGACGGTCGGCACGTCCTTCGCATACACGCTCGAGGTAACGCTCCATAAATTCCGCACCGCCAATTTTGAGGCATTTCTCGACGACCTTGGATGCAAATTGGTCCATGCTATACTCGGTGGCATAGCGAAGAACGTGGTCAATCGCACGGCTTCGATCCTGGGGCGCTCCATGTTCGCAGATATGCTGAATGCACCAGTTTCCGAATTGGCCATGAGCGACAATATCAATGCTTGCGAGGACTTCATTGATACAAGGCCGCTATAATGATAGTGGAGACCGTTAGCCTTTGACCGGTATAGATTAAGAATGGTAACGGACCTTATCTTCTTCCAGGCAATTCTCAAAGATGTTTTGCACAACTAAGCTGCCGGTCTCCCCAAGCGCAACATCATGCCACATACCGGCTAACGCTTCGTTAACGTACTTCATGATCTGCGGTGGCGAGTCACTCCAACGCAACTCGAATAGCTTCTGCCAGACATGGCATGCATAACGGTGGATAACCGTTTCTGGGATGCGACGGAGAAGCTCATGAACCATGATGGCTTTGTAATCTTCAGGAACGGCATCGAAAGCCTTTTGAACGACGTGGCATCCGAAAGCATCCATACTTAGACTCAAGGTATTGCCACGAATGGCGTTGGCGATAGCAATCACCTGCTCAGGCGTTCCGTGTTCAAAGCAGCGTTGCACGAGGAAGTTTCCAAAGCGATTCACCATCAACGGGTAAGCTTGAGCAACAATGGCCTCGATGATCTCGTATTTCTGCTCGACAGTACCGACTTTGAGCTTCTGTTGTAGAAAGATCGACGCTTGCTGGTCATTGTTGCATACAATCTTATCAACAATGTACTTCCAATTGCATGTCACTGTTCGATCGAGGAGACGTCGATAGTTGAGAGGCTCCATAGGTGAAACGTATGTCTGCCCTGGCGATGATGGTGCCCGTGAAATGTTAGCGTTTTGTTTTAAGCGGGTACTTGAATGACTCACAGCAGCGTTCCAGGGATTTACCGATGCTTGGCTTGTCCTAAACTCTGAGGCTGTAGGAGAAAGAGGCGTGCCGATAGGTTGCGGTTGGTATGGAAGAGACGCTGGATACATGCCGACGGACTGGTATGCTGCATTGGGAGCCATAGCAAGATTGATGCCCTCTACGCCACCAACACCGCCAGTGTACATGTCCCAGCCGTTGCTACGCGGTTGCGGATAGAACGAGGTAGCACGAGTGCCCTGCGGGTTGGATCGACGAAGGCCTGAACCGCCCTGGAACTGGCTGTAGTCATTCATACCACGGGCATCATTCCCAGAAATAGGAGATGCAGGCCCAGACCAAGTACGCTGTTGTTGCATGTGCTGCTGCTGGGGCAGCATGGGCGCTGGCATGGGCGTACTCAAACCCCGAGGATTCCATGGACGAGCACCTGCCTGACCCCAAGTAGAGCCAGGTTGCGGATAGGCGGCGCCAGACAAAGCAGAGCTGAGGTTAGCTCTCGACGAGGGAGACCAAACATGGACAGGATTGTAAGTCGCAGCAGGCATTCCGTCCGATACATCAGACTGGGCATCTTCATTCACGCGCCAGTTGTCATGACGACTACCTTTTGGACGACCTGAGGGGGTGGACGTATTATGCTTGTTAGTCTCGTAGGTAGGACTCATGGCTTTGTCAACATTTTGTTTGATCACGCGTGTCTGGTCAAGTTCTTGCTTCTGACGGGCAATCTGGTTTTTGGCAGCATCCAGCTCTTTCTTGAGACGAGCCATCTCACCAGCGTTAAGTTGGACGGTATCTTCATCTTCTTTGCTATCAGAGTCGTTCTCGACAGTGAAAGCCTCGGAAGCTGGCGTTAGGAGGACGGAGCTTGAGGAAGAACCGTCTTTTTCGTGGCCGATATCCTTGTCCCCTTGAGCCGATACTGCGTTCTTCTGCTTTTCCAACAAGGCTTGTTGCTCAGAGAGCTTGGCGAGCAGAGTATCCATCGTGGCAGATTGCATCTCGCTTTGAGTGGTGGAAGCGGAGTGATCGATCTTCAACTTCTGTCGTTGTCAGTGGGGTCCTTCGTTACTAGGAGAGACGTTTCCTAGCGAACCTTGTAACCAGAGACCGCACGATTGCTTGGCTGAGCCTGTAAGTTTCCCATCTTTGAAGTTGTCAAGGGAGCGGAGCCATCACTGGATGTAATGGCGTGCTTCGAGCTCTAGATATGAAGTCAGTTTCTTCTTTGACTTATGTTAAGATTGACCTACAGAGCTAGCCTGACGCATGGCGGTGGACGTGTTTTGGCTATCTCCTTTGTCCTCGTGGATAACGAATTGAGCTGAGGGACGTGAACGAGCCGTCGGCGATCCGTTTGAAGGCAGTGCTGACATATTATCGAACCGGTCAGGCTTTGCTTCAATGGTATTTGATCGGGCTCGTCTGGTTTGTAGCGTACGTGTTGCTCGTAAGTGTTGTTTTGGTGCAAGACCGAGTGCTAGACACGCCTGTAGAGACGCTCCGGATGCAATAAATGCACAGTGTCTCCAAAAGTTCAGAGCAAGGTTTGATTTCGACTAGATTGTGGCAATGATGAAGAGATGCAGGACTCTAGAGAGAGGCAAGGGAAACTTGGTAGATGTTGGGCAGTAACTTAAATGGCAAGCGTGCTTCAAGGTGGGAAGGAACGTGTTGACTACGATGCCTGTTAATGAGAGGCAAGAGCTTTCCAACCAAAGGATTGCAAGGGAGGAGAGACTCTACACGAACGTACTTGAGGGGAAATGTTGTGTTTGGTGAGTTTAAGTAGGAAGGGTAAGAGAACATGAAGTCGGATGTGTTGTTTATGTATCGTTTCTCATACGGGCAACCCCAGATCTCGGCTATCGTATGGCGCCAGTGAATCAACACGCCAGATCTCGATATGTGACGACATAGATGGAGATCTCGCGTGGCAGGTAAAGCATGACATGGTACAATAAGAAAGTCGATTTACCTCAAGCTGTCTTATGTAAATTCGTATCTAGAGGTGGCGTATCTTTCAAGCAATGAAAGAATTCTCTGATACTTCCCATAGGCTGTTAAAAAACCCCATAGCATGCACTCCTCCTGCTCCTCTCCAAGCACACTCCTTACTGACAATTACAAAGTCTGGCTGCCCCACACCTGTTACAATTGGCAAGAGGCGAGCAGCATGGCGAAGTCCATGAATGTCATAACCCCAAATTAGCAGCTCCAGCCTCTCGCTTGGCAACGGTCTCAGAAGTAAGGCTCCGAGACCCTCTTGGAATTCAAAGAATCTCTTCGCGCCATACTTGCTGGAGACAGAGACTCCTCGCTCTTTGTCGATGGCTACAGGGAAGTTTGCAAGAGGGCAAAGTGGGATTCCTCTCCCCAGAGCTACGGTGATGAGATTTCCTTTGTGTTCTCCGAGTGGGGCGTCTAATTGAACGATTTCTGAGTCCGCTCCAAAGTATTGGAAGAGGTTTCGAGATATCTGCAAGGCAACATCAAAGGCTTCTATGTGAGGGGTGTACACCAGGAAACGTCCGCGTGTGTGAAGTATCGAGGCTATGGCGCCCAATTGAGTACCATAACGTTGCTGTATTGATCGCCACCCCTTGTCATCCGAAATCTGATGAGATCAGCAACAAAAACAACATTGGATGGAATTCCTACCTTCCAGGACCCTTTGGCAGATCGGAGAAACCACAGCTCATCGAGGCAGCTCAAAGGTGGCACATCTAGCAAACACCCATCAACATGAAAGGTATGGGGTACAACACCTTCCATGCATCGAGTTGAGAAATGGAAACGAAGAATATTTGAAGTCTTACAACTCCAAGCCAACGAGGAGCTGCGCTCTACCTCTAATCTGCCAAGCTGGCCTGGAGATACCAATTGGTCTACAATAATACCTCCCCGCGATCCATGGTTTGCAGGATTTGCAATCACGATGGTGAATCGACGAGGTAGGTCCGGCTTCATTGATCCTTTAGCGAGTACCTCATGATAGTATTTGCGGAGGTATGTGGTGGTCATTACACCATCAAACCAATGGCCCTTGCCTGGCAGTTCGACATACCTTGATGAATTTCCATGTTGGGATATCAATTGGCTTAGACGTCGAGAGTGGAACGCTGGAACATTGTCATCCGCACTCCCGTGCTGCTGCAAAATTGGTATACCAACAAGATTCTCGAGGAGTAATTCATGGCGGTAATCAGCCAGAGAGCTCTGTATGATAGAGACCAACTTCGGGTCTGTTTCGTTCCAAAGTTGGAATGGAACGTACGCTATGGAGCGAAACTATAAGAAAAAGTGCTTCCTCAGGGCTCCTGCAAGCGATCACTGACCTTGTATCGATGAATAGCCTGATACTGGGGCAGCTCCGATGATTTTGTCAGGTTTATGGGTCAGGGCATACCACGTTCCTTGTCCTGAGGATTTTCAGAAACCTCTTCTGGAGAGAAGACTGCTACTAACCTCCATTGGAATGACCACTGACGAGCCATTTGTTGATGTCCACTAAAGGGCCTTTCCAGCCGTTCGTGTCTATCCAATCTGTGATTGCTCTTATCGCAGCTTCTATATCGGAAAAGCCCCAGACATCTAAGTTGAGTATCAGCACAGGGGTTCAAGACTGTCATTATGGAGAAATATACGCCAATCGTCACCACTCCAAGGAGTAACTCCTGTCGGGAATATTACCCATCCACGAAGATCCGGAATAGAGTCAAGCATATGACGGACTTGTTGACTGTCTGCTTCGAGCCCTGCTCCATGCAGGTTCAGGATTACGGGTAAAGCCTGTGTACGATTCAAGCCATGGCTTGCACTTGGTGAAGGAGCCCTCAGAATGGCATATGAAACTATGTTTCCGGGATGACGGAAAGTAATCCTATGAGGGTCGTGAATGGTAAGGTTCAGAAAGGTATGAGAGATCAGGCCACTGTAAAGAACCACTGGGGATCCCTTTACTTTGAAAAGGATCTTCAAACACAATGTGTAAGCTTTGGAGCTCGACGTGACCAGCCGAAATGCTAGTGGTCTTGACTGACCCGGTGCCAGCCAAACGGAGTCTCCGCCTAGAATGGTAGTCTTCGAAATGTCCTTTCTGGCCATTAGCAAGCCTTCCACACATGAGCCGCACAGATACATACGTCCATAGATATGATACTCTCAATCTCAATCCAATCTTTGCTATCGTTGCGTACAGGAACAGAGGCTAAGTCACTCGCTAGCTTGCTTCCAATCATATCAGGTACCAGAAGCTGTTCACAAATGACTGTCAGACGCCGAGTAGATATCTGAGCTTCGAGGCTGATGGAGATTTTTGGTTCGCCGACCCCTCCCATGATTCGAACATCTCGAATTAGTCTGAAATCTATCTTGTGATTTCCTGGTTTCAATTCAAGTACCAGAGGTGCCCTACGGTAAGCATATAGGTCTCCGCCAAAGAAAGGCTCACTATCAACCCAAAATTCAAGTACATTTTCCGTATAGAGTATAACCGATCGAGGGGTACTGCCTTCAACTACAAGGATCCCTCGTGCCCATGCTTGGTATTGGAGAGCAGCCCAGCCATATATTGACTGCAGAAATGGCCAGTCAAGGCCATCAAAACCGACGGTCAAAGTCACCTTGGCAGCGTTTGGCTCACTTTTTGAGCCATGTGCGTGATGAATTGACCATCCGACCTCACCATTCGTACCGAGTGAACTGTTGTACTTTGTCTGGCTGTCATACTCGAGGGAACGAAAACCTCCTATAGATTCAAGAGGATCTGCTCCCCAGCTTGCCTCTGGGGCTCATCAGAACAGCAGCGTTTACAGTATTGGTCTCAGATGTCAGGCTCACCCCTTGTACCAATTTGGAAAGGTCCTAGGACTTGCCATTCGCTTGAAGTGCGGAGTGGTGTAGTTTGCACTGCTTCGGGACGAAGAAATTGCATCGTTGACCATCAGCACTTGCTATTGAGTGATCCACGATTTCAGCCAGTAGCCAATCTGATTACATAGCATCTCTCGAGGTGTGGACGAGGGATTGGTGGATATTGTCAGCATTTAGAGATCTTGACAGCCTTACGGATTATGTAATCACATCGTAAAAAGCCACCAATCATATCTGATATCTAACCAGTTACGACGACCTTCCCATTGCTACTCTCTAGCTCAGTACATTACATTTCTCAGTTGCCAACACGACACTCGTTTACGCTTACAGTCTGAATGGATATCTGCACAAGTCTATATCTAGGTTCTAGGCACTACATATTCAGGCATCATCTTTCACTCCTTTGCATGGCTTAGCCCACACAAGATGTCCCCACCGTTCCTACTACCTTCCACGACTGTTTGGCCTTACGACCGATTGGGCAACCCAACGCTTGAAATAACCACATGCGCGACGAAGAAGCCTGATAGTTGAAAGACACTTCGATCGAAGCTGAGCATCTTGCTCTCGAGCTGCGCCTTCTGCGTTGAAGATGAAACCTTCAAATAGCGGGCGTCGGCGTTCTTCCTCCACGAATACTCGCACAGAGACCTTCAAATTTCCAGACTTCGAGCAGCCAGCACCACCAAAAGACCTCCTAGAGACGCACCATGAAGAAGCCCCTGCAGGCGGATTGTCAGCCAGGACTTCGAGCCCTAACACCTTCAAGAACGCCAACGGGATTTTACTCAATGGAAGGTGGCACGCTCCAAGAAATAGCCATGTAGCATGGAAAGACGGGCATGTCAACGGGACTGGCAGGGGCCATGGACGCCAGAAGAGCTTAAGTGATGCATTCAGAACAATAAGAATGCGGAAAGGTAGCGTTGGTGCCAATGCTCATGAGATTGCGGATGCTCTGAAAGCACCAATTTCCATAAGACTCATAGTATGAGCCTCTGACCGCTGCGTGATGAACAAGTCTGATCGGAATAGATCCTCTGTCTCGTCTGGTACATGAGCTCCGCCCTGACCAATACTTCCTCCAAATCCATCCTCAATGTCTTTCCGAAACCGATCACCCTCACTCTCATCCAATTCGCCTTTGTCTCCTCCTGGTGCATATTCTTCGCCTATCTCGCCCATCTCTTTCCTCCTCTGCAAGACGCCATTCCAGCGCTCAAACACGGCATTCGTTACCCAAGTCGAGACGTCATAGCCACCACCCTGCCCCTCGCGCTTTTCCAAATCGGCGGCCACATCCTCTCCTCCACCGCAACGGAGAAAATCCCCGTCTCCCTTGTCCACACCATTAAAGGCCTTTCCCCGCTCTTTACAGTTCTCGCATACCGCTTCCTCTTCCACATTCACTACCCAACCGCCACATATCTCTCCCTCATCCCCCTTACAATGGGCGTCATCCTCGCCTGCAGCGTCGAACTCTCCGGTAATTTCTTCGGCATCCTCTGCGCTTTTGGCGGCGCTCTCATCTTCGTCACCCAAAACATCTTCTCCAAGAAACTCTTTAATGAGGCCGCGAGAGCAGAAGCTGACGGCGACTCCGCACATGACAAGAAACTTGACAAGCTCAACCTCCTTTGCTACTGCTCCGGCCTCGCCTTCCTTCTTACCCTCCCAATTTGGCTTTGGACCGAAGGTTCTCCGCTACTCTCCTCCACGTCAATCATGCATCCTGGGACTCTCTCCCCGATCCCCCCTAGCATCCCGTCAAACCTCCCCCTTGAATTTCTCTTCAACGGCATATTCCACTTCGGTCAAAACATTCTCGCCTTCGTTCTGCTCTCTCTTGTCTCACCCGTCACCTACAGCGTCGCTTCATTGATAAAACGCGTTTTCGTCATCGTTGTCGCTATTGTCTGGTTCGGCTCTCGCACCACGCCGCTCCAAGCCGCCGGCATCGCCCTGACTTTCCTTGGCCTGTACTTGTACGATCGTACGAGCACATCTACCAAGGCCGAGAAAAGGGCGAAACTTGAAGGCTTGCGAATTGAGCAACCCCTCCTGCCCGTGGCAGCTGATCACCCCATCACCAACAGCTTATTTACAGAATCCCCTGTGTCAGCCTCCTCGGGCAATATCTTCGGTCATACGAACGGCTACGTCAACGGTGGCGAGAAGAAAGCAGATGCAGCAGGACCGGGCAGACCAGATGACGGGAGGTGGAGCTCATGGTTACCGCCAGGGATGAGACAAGAAGAGACGTGGAGGCCGAGGGATATGGGTGGAGGGGGAGGGATTGCGGTTTCGTGAACGGTTTAGATGGGTGATTTCTTCTTTTACAGGGTTTACATAGAGGTATATGCTGACCAGCTATTGCATATGGGGCGTATGTGGATATCGTACTGGCTTTTTGCGATGGATGTCTGTACTGTAGGTAGATAATATACCCTTTTGGCCACATAGAATCTATACATGGAGGTTGCATAACTTGTTGTGGCGGGAATTTGTGATCTGGTATTTTAAATATATTCCTCCTGAATGATTGCAGTACGCATGACTTACCCCGCGGCGCAGATGGCACGATAATCCTGGTCATTCATACAAGCCACCAATCAACTCGGCAAAGCGCACACTCCTCAGCAACTTCATCCCGCAGCCGATGATCTTCTGATGGTCTTTGCTATGATAGTTTGTACACAGGAATACGATATCTACATTCCCCCATACGCCTCCAGAACGCCCCCCTCCCCCTCCCCTCCGACCTCTACCTTATGTATACGCATTATGCTGTATCTGCGGCGTCCCGTACCCAACCTGACTGTTCGGCTCCCCCGGTGCCATGAAATTCGTCTCTGGGTTCCCCGTCGCCTTCGCGGCCGAGCACCGAGCCATTGTTGGTGAACTGTAAGAACTTATGTCAGCCGTTGAAGTAAGTCACCAGTGGTGCACGGGTACTCGAATGATGTATTGGGAAAGTGTGGAGAAGAAGACACACCTTCTTGAAATCGCATCTGTGAAATAAAAGTCCTCAATAACTTTTGTAAAGGGTATTCCACTTGCTTTGGCCCCTTTATTCTGATCCACCAACTCCACCTTCTGCAACGCCGGGATACCTGTACCTTCCACGACATCATATCTCCTCAAGGCAGGGCTAATTTCTTCCATCCGATCTCTTAGGGCCTCCACATCGTCGTACGGCAACGGTACCCCCAGGTATTCGCTTGCTGCCCTGAGGATCTTCCAGTCATCACGTGCAGCACCAGGAAGCGACGTCGCAGCGCGGGTCATCTGTACCCTACCTTCGGTATTAACGTAGGTAGCGTGTTTTTCCGTGTAAGCGGCACCGGGAAGGATGACGTCTGCGAGCTGGGCGCCCCGATCACCATGGTGGCCTTGGTAGACGACGAAGGCATCCTTAGGGATGTCACTTGATGATATTTCATCGGCACCAAGGAGCCAAATCATCTTGGGGACGGTAGCAGCGACGGCGGGGGAGGGAACAGTGAAACCGACGTCGTAGGCTCCGGCGCGGGAAGCAGCGCGCTGGAGGACATTGTAACCTTGCCAGTCGGGGGTAAGGAAGTTCGCAGCGTTTTTGTCGACGAATGCGCCAACAGTTTCGAAGATGGTTTTTGCGTCAGGGTGTTCGACGGCAGAGCTGCCGACAATGATCATGGGGCGTTTTGCCGCCTGGAGTTTCTTGCCCCAGGGACCGGAGAGGGCTTTTTTTAAAGACGCGGCGTCAGCGCCTAGGTGCTCGAATTCGAAGGTTGATGCGAAAGGTTCGCCAATGAGCGCAACTTCGAGGTCTGAGCGGAGCCATTGTTTTCGGATGCGGGCGTTTAGGCCCGCGGCTTCGTGGCGAGGGTTTGTGCCGACGAGGAGGATGGCGTCGGCTTCTTCAACGCCGTATATTTTGGAATTGAAAAGGTAATTTGAGCGGAGGTCGATTCCATGCGCGACTGGTTGGCTGCCTTGTGGTTGGTCGAGAGCGAGATTGTCAGATCCAAGCTTGTTGGCAAGGTGTTTCATTGCAACTAATGTCTCGGTCTCAACGAGATGGCCTGCAATAGCCTTGAATTCGTTTTCTTTGGGGCCTATTCTTTGAAAAGCAGTGCCGATTTCTGCCAGAGCTTCTCCCCAGGACGCTGGCGCAAATTGGTTGTCCCGCCGGATCAACGGTGTTGTCAGCCGTTGTGTCTTCAGCCCGTCGCAGGCAAATCTGGTCTTGTCATTGATCCACTCCTCGTTGATATCGTCATTGATCCTCGGAAGAACCCTCATAACTTCCAACCCCCGTGCATCGACTCGGATATTCGACCCAAGTCCATCAAGTACATCAATGGACTCGAAATGCTGTAGCTCCCAAGGTCTCGCTCGAAAAGCGTACGGCTTTGATGTAAGGGCGCCAACAGGGCATAGATCGATAACGTTTCCTGACATCTCGGTGTCCAAGGCTGTCTCCAGATATGTCCCAATTTGCATATCGTTTCCTCTGCCCGTCGAACCAAGCTCTGGCGCACCCGCCACGTCGTTTGCGAACCGTATGCACCTTGTACAATGTATGCATCTGTTCATGGATGTCTTGATCAAAGGCCCCATATTCTTGTCCTCCACAGCACGCTTGCCACCCATCTCATGAAATCGGCCTCGGTCGGCACCGTAGCGCATTGACTGATCCTGCAAATCGCATTCTCCTCCTTGATCGCAAATTGGACAGTCGAGAGGGTGGTTTGCTAATAGAAATTCCATTACGCCTTCTCGAGCTTTATGGGTGAGGGCGGAATCCGTCTTGACCACCATGCCGGGTTGCACGGGCCAAGCACATGACGCTACAGGCTTCGGTGCTCTCTCTACTTCCACCAGGCACATTCGACCTGAGCATTATCAGCTTTCTAATCAATCCTAACTCGGTCCACGGATCCCTCACAGTTGCCGGCAATCATAAGTTTCCTAAAAGCCTGGCTTTAGATGATCCTTGTGGATAACTGTGGAGGGGCGACTTACTCATGATAGCAGTATCTGCAAAGGGAAAATCAGTCATCTCTAACAAAGCGTAACATGTGAGGAACGTACCTTGGTATAGTAACACCTGCCTTCTCACAAGCCTGTATCAGGGCCGAGCCCGCTGTGGCAAGTATCAGGAAACCTTCCGTATCACCCCACCCTTAAGATATCGCATACCTTCTATTGAAACTTTTTTTCCATCTGGATGCGCGGTCAAAATATCATCTTCTAGGGACGTAGGGGCTACCAACCAATTGTGAGTTCCACCTCCGCCCGCCTCGAGGGCGTGGCGTAAAATGTCCTTGCGATATTAGATTTCGCATGCCTTCCCGCTTGAGCTGCAGACCTCGCAAGCTGTGTCCGCAGCATCCTGGCAGACGGGAAAGAAACAAAAGAGAAGGTATATCTGTGGCGTGACTTCACAATGTCCGAGGTCTTGACGTTCACACCAAATCCTTACCTCCGGCCAGCCTTAGCGCTTGATTTTAGATTAGCGCTTGCCGCTGCCCCCATGTGTTAACGACTTCCATCGCAGGTTGAACTTTCCTCCTCATACTTATTCCGGGCACAATTTATTGTAGGAGATTTTGGCAACTGTGCTCTTGTGCAAGAAACCTACCATGTTTTCCTCTACAGTGTGGTCCAAGAACACGAGGCTTTTCGAAGGCGCCGTAGCTGGAGCGAACGAGGGTTTTCCCCATGAAGTTTTGTTCCTTACCAACGGCCGCTACATTTCCATTTGAGGGTTTTGACAATGCGATGTACACGCAAGCAGCTGAAATCTCTGCTGCAATACAGTGTTCTTTATTAGCAATGACTTAGGTCAGAGATTTGCAACGGTTGAATGTTGACATACGGCACACCTAATATAAGTACTGTGTGCACTAGACCCCAGTAAGACAGCATTTCTTTAAGGTTCTAAATACTCCCTAGATGCAATTTAGTTACTTGATTGCTGAAACCGATGCAGAGATGCAGTTATATAGGAGCTAAAGATAACAGGTAGGACTCCAAGGTCCTAACAGAAGCGTACATCTCTGTAATGACGAGCCTCTATACTTCCACTTTTTCTTCTATCTAAAAACTTTGACCAACTTATATATTATCGCATTTCTAAGATGACATAACATGTAAGAGATGGCGAATGTACCTTACATAGGTGCATGGTACAAAAATGCAAAAAGCTCGGATCGACTCGGAGTCGAACCTACGAAAACTTGGAGTTTATCCTCGTTTATCAAGGTTACAGGACTTGACCCTAGTGCTTTGTTTGTGGCTGGTCGCATTCAAGTAACCGCATACCACTGCACCATAGGTTCTAATCCTTAAATAAGTATAGTTGCTGGGGTATATATATTACCATCTTATATACATCTTTGCACTTTCCTCCTCAGGCCATTTGTCTTTCTTTACGCTTTGCTTCTTCCTATATTTCACATTGATTCTAGAAAGTAAGAGAAGCCCTTGTTGGTTGACATAAAACGAAAACTGATTCAAAAAGTGCAAAAAGCTCGGATCGACCAGGAGTCGAACCTACGAAAACTGGGTAAATTTATAATACCGCGTTTATCAATATGGGAATTGACCCTAGTGACTGGCTGGCCGCATTCAAGTAGCCGCATACCACTGCACCATAGGTTCTAATCCCTAACATAAGCATAGTTGCCGGGGTATATAATCATGTTAAACACATCTTTGCACTTTCCTCAGGCCGTTTGTCTTTCTTTATTTACACTTTGCTCCTTCCTTATTTCACATCGATGCTAGAGAGTAAGAGAAGAAGCCCTTGTTGGTTGGCATAAAACGAAGACTTGATTCAAAAAGAGCAAAAAGCTCGGATCGACCAGGAGTCGAACCTACGAAAACTGGGCAAATTTATAATACCGCGTTTATCAATATGGGACTTGACCCTAGTGATTGGCTGGCCGCATTCAAGTAGCCGCATACCACCACACCATAGGTTCTGATCCTTGGTATATAAGGGAGCATTAGAATATATACACAACAAAAGTGAACAACTACCAACACACCACCCGACATTGCCCACACAGAGGTACTGCTATACCTGCTGTCTGTGTGCCTCGATTGATGTCACGGCATGGAGATCATTAATTTGTTTAGGTCAACTGAGAGGTTTCTTCCACCACAGCGATTTCCACTCTGCTTCCCCTATCCCCTAGTCCACTGGAATACCCAATCCATCCGCAGACTTTCTCAAGCTAAACAGTAGCCAGATCAAGCAGCTTCCTATACTAAGACTATGAGCTGTTCTTAGCTACCACCTTACCACGTCTTCTGAACCCATCTTTCGAGAGTGTTGAGAACTCTTAAGTCCAGTAGAGGGCGATTAGGCTAGATATATGCCGTCTGTCCCAAGTAATGGCTCTCGTGAGGGAATCTACGAATTGATATATTATTGCCATTTCGACTCCTGGATCAGAATTACCCGACTAAAAGTCATGTCATGTACCACTTTTCAAGCACTACATCCTCACAATGGCAAAGAAGGAGCAATTGATCTTAATCCCTAAATTTTCCTAGCTAATGGAGCAACTATCCTGAAAAAAACCCCTACCTAGATCCTTCCACTTCCCGCTTATCAACACCACCGCTCAAACGTGCTGCACAGCTTTAATCAAGCCATAGTCCATCATAGAATTTCAACTTTGCCCCGAATAGCCCACCTCCAATCCTCTCCTTCTCCTTCATCTGCTCCAGTCCGAATACCTTCTCCCACCCAGCCCTCCACCTTTCGCCTCCATTTCTCCTCCTCTGCTCGCTGCCTCCTCACGAACTCTGGACCAACGTCGAACTCCTCGCCAACAAGCCATTCCTCATCTGCTGTTGCCTTTTTCATGCCGGAGGGCATGTCATCGCCGTTGTTGGAGTTTAGACCAGGAACAACCTTCTTAGTGTCATCTAGATCGTCCAAGCCAGCGAATGGATCTTCTTCCTCTTCAATGGCGTCCGGTGACATGGGATTTGAGTAGGTACCGGAGGACTGATGGTGACCCTGTGATGGGGCCATCTTCAACCAGCACATACGTTGTGGATCAAACACCATTCCACCGACAACCTGCACGCCTTTTGTAACTCCCACGCTTGCAATCAGTGCTGGTGCTGCCTTCATACCACTGTTTCCTGTCACGGTCTTTGGAGAATGTGGTGCGGGCAGAGGCGCATCGAAAGGTGCAAGGGCATTCTCGTTTCCTTCCCACCGGTATAGAATAGGGTTCCATTGCATTCCCTTCAAGCTCTTCGGGTTATTGACGCCTTCGCCCATGGGTTTAATGAGTTTCGGCTTCTGGGGCGGGGCTCTGCCGCGTTTTGTTCTCTGTACGCTGGGTGATGCAAGTCCTCTAGCTGCAACCTGAGCCTTCCAATTGGTACTTAGGGGGGCGAGCGGACCGCTCTCTCGAATTGCTGGGAGACTCGAAGGACCGTGGAGAGCTGCGCCAACAGAGCCAATGCGATGCTCGCGAGCTGAGCGCGACGCATTGGTGTCGCGCGCAAAGCGTGGAGTGTTTTCCATCTTCGTAGGGCTCATAGGAACAGATCCTTTAGGGATTGGAGATTTGGCGGTCGATGCGGCAGGCTGATGAATTTGGGGCAGCCCGAGCTTGCTACGCAACTGAACAGATTTCGGGGCGCCATGAGCGATAGGCTGCCTAACGAATTTGGACTCTGTAGAGGCGGAAGTGGGAAGATCGTCAAAAGCTTCGAGCTCTGTGCCATCGCCAAACGCCCGACGCCGTGTTGGTTTGGTAAGCGTACGCTTAGAAGCAGCTTCGCGAGTCAAAGCTTCAGGCGCGACGTCTCGGCGAGACGTCGGTGTAGTGGGACGATGGTGGGTATTAGAAAGCCGAGATACTGGTCGATTGTTAGGAGCGTTTTCATTCGAATCGGAAGAGCCGGGACGATGGAAATGGCGCGAAGATTTGATGCTGATGTGGTGAGACTGGGCATGAGATGTACCTGCTGGGAGGAAGGGAACAGTTGGTTTCCGAGAAATACCCAGGCTAGACTCAGCCCTGTCAACCGGTGTCTTCGGTCGAGAGGGGAGCGCTTGGCGACTGGTATAGTCTCCTCCTCGGGAAATAGGACGCTGGTAGGAGGGTTGGTTCCGAGCTGGTGATGGCTGGCTCCCCATAATCGGCATTGAGCGTTTAGCTCTCAAGTATTGCGCAGGATTTGTTGACGAGTCCGATCTCAGCGTCTCTCTGGATACTGTACTAGTGAGGCCACGACGGCTTGGTGTGGAGGGTGCTATGGTGCGTGAAGAGGAGGGCGTGGAGGGAGTTGGAATATTAGAAAACGAGGACTGTGCAGAATGACCTCCCATTCGTGACTGGGGCCTATGATATTTAGGAACAGGGCCTCCACTCTCAGACACGGGCTCCAAAGTAGAACGAGCTCGGTCATGGATTTGGGGAGGTTTCGGTATTCGCGTTGTACCAGGCTGCAGCTTATTTGTGAAGGTCAGTGACGTTGCTGGGCGCCTCGTTGGGCTTGTCGCTTTGGCGGCTTTGTGTTTGATATTACGGTTCAATGTGAGCTTCCCAGAATCGAATACATCCCCGTCACCGATGTCGATTCCAGCGAAGAAGTCCTCTTTTACCGCCGTAGGTTCCTCTACGGTTTTCTCCTTCGGATGGTCCTCATGATCTGGGGATGTATTCTCGAGGCGTTTCTTGAGCACTTCCTCGAATTTGAGAGGACCGTCCGGAAGTACTAAGCCCTCTAAGCCTTCGTCTTCGCTCTCGGCAGTTAGGCAGCTGGAAGTGCTGGGACTGAAAGCCGATATTGAAGAGCTATGGTTTGATCTTCCATCTCGTCGAGTGCCCCCAAACCGGGTACCGAGACTACCTTCAGCCCATTCCATATCGAATTCGTCGTGTAGTTGCGAAGCTGGAGTTCTTGGTACTTCCTTCCGGGCCGAGAGCTTCAAAGGCTCACCGTCCGCTGGGAACTCCAAGTCTTCTTCCATATCATCTGAGTTCTTGATTTCTTTGGTTGGTGGAGGAATGAAGTGGTTTGGTTTCTGGGATGATCGATTTTTTGCAATCTTGATGGTAGGGATATCTCCAAAAAAATCTTCGTCTTCGTCATCTCGAAATTTGTCTAGAGCAGGAAGCTCGAGCTTTAGCTTCCTACCGGACTCCATGCGTTCCATGAAAGTCATCCCAGTCTGTGGCTTGGATGGACTAGGTGGTGTGTCAAAGCCGGCGCTGAATTGTCTTAATGCTTCTGGGAACTCTGTTTCGTCTTTCTTCTTCAACTTGAGACCACCGTCTTCAGGCTTTGGTAGGTCCAGATCTTCACTCCAATCGTCGCCCAGGACCCTCTTAAGCCTCCGACCCCCTAGTCTCTTGATGGTACCACCCATAAGCGCAGAAGCTGGCACATTAGCGGGTATTGGGATACCGGCAGTTTTCGCAGACGCAATAGCTTTGGTGGTGGAGCTCTCATCGTCGGTTGGGAGCAGTACCTGCCAATCCTCATCACCACCGCCAATAGATTCCCGGTCGGACCTTGTTGACACGTGAGACGAGACCGAATCTCTATGCTGAGAGGTGTAAGTAGAAGCTATGGTAGTGCTAGATACGTTGCGGAATTGGAGATCGTCAATGCCTTGGAGGTCTCCGTCGTCATCCCAGCACTCAACGTCGTCCTCAACAGGTTGCCGAGCTTTCAAAGTTAATGATTCCATATTAGGTATTGCGATAGTAAGGAAATTCGTGACCGGTAGATGTGTCTCACACAGTGCAATTCTCACTTCTTACTCAGAAGCTCAAGCTCAATAAAAAGAAAGAGCGTGTTTTCGCAAAGATTGTCGAGAATGGAAGGTCGTGAGTCGTAATCGTAAACGCTACAAGCTCATTTCGTGACTGCAATAAGGCTGTATGCAGTGTTCACCCGGTTGCGCTTTGAGGATCTTGAGGCTTCCTATGTCGTGCGATAGATTGGGGCAGCGAGGTGACTCCTGACGAGCTCCTAGAAAGCAACTTCCTGACCCGGTGAACGGGCAGGAGCTGCAACGGTCAGTTGCGTGCAAAAGGTGCAAGATGCGAGAAAGATTGTGGTGGTAGATGGCCGAGTGTTCATTGGTGTTGGAGGAGGTTGAATTCGAAGGAGGTTGGTGCGCTAACCCTAGATGGCACTAGCACAAGGCCAACGCGATGAGACCGCGTCGCTCCATCTTTGAACCCCCGCCACGAGATCCTACAGTAGGTCACCACCAGGCAGCTGCCAGTACATGCTATTATATACATCAATTGCTATTGCGACTTGCTTCACGCGTTATGCTTTGCCATCTTCCTGATATTGTGTAGCTTTCTGCTCTTACGATGGTCTCAGAGAACATCCTGCGCGTTCCCCGCAGTGACAGTGAGGGCGACTTCGTCCTCGTTAACGTCTCTTCCAATGGCCCATCACCACTAGATCTCAAACTTCTCGCAACAGAAGGATTCAACCCATACATCTGCAAAGGTAAGCCGTGCAGTAATCTCTTCTAGCCAACAACTGACTAATTGATAGAGTAAAGTAAAGCAATCTCGCATATCCAGACTTCGCGCAAAGCACAGCCCACTCCAAGATGCGCAATGGGAGACTGTTCTTCTCTCAACGCTCCTTCAGCGCCGTACGCATGGAGATTCCTCTGAAACAGATGCTCTCGACAAGCTGGAAACGATTGCAACCATTACTGGCGAGCAAGTTGTTCTCGTCTTCCGCAAGAACATCTCAGGTATCACACAAAGACTTGGCGAAATCGCCCTCACGAAAGATGAGGATGTTGAAATCGATCCAACTGCTTGGGCCGGAATAGCAGTAACGAGAGCCACGAACCTGGAACAAGAAGTTCGGGATTTAACAGTCAAGTATAATGAGCAAGGGAACACCATCCAAAAACTCAACCAGCAACTCGAAGACCTCGTCGAAGCCAAAATCCAGCACGAAACCGCTCTTCTCGAAAAATTCAGAGAATTACTCAACGCAAAGAAACTGAAAATTAGAGACCAGCAACGCCTTCTCGCTAGCGCCAAGGTCGATCCTCAAAAAGGTGATCAGCCCCTCTCCACGCACCGATCCATCATCCCCACACTAAACCCCCTTTCTAACGCAGCCGATCACATCCATACTACCCGCCATGCCCCTACCCCGCACATTCCAAGCGCCTCCCGCCCCACAAAACGCAAACCCTCTCCCTCTCCCTCTCCATCCTCCTCCGATTTCGACAACCCCCAAAAACAAGAACTCCCCGCAACCCCCGCGCAAGTCACGCCTGAGCACTCGGAGCTCGACGCCACGGAAGACGAAGACTCTGACGATCTTGATTCTGCGCCTGCGCCGCCGTCGCAGGGGTTGGGGGCGAAGGGAAAGGTTGTGGAGAATGCGAAGGGGAGTGGTGATGGGGATAAAATAGCGCGGAAGCCGTCACCGCCGCCGAGGCGAGAGCTGCCGTTTCCGAGGAAGGCGGGTAGGGGTGGGGAGATTATGGGACAGCAGGCTATGAAGTCTGAACCGGCGGAGGCTATGGACGAGGATGGGGATCGGGGCGGGGAGGAGACGAGCGACGATGAATTATGATGAAGGCATGGTTTTGGATAGTAGAGTATGACGTAAGCATATGATGCCTCTACCTGACTCGCAGCCAGAAAACAAATGGTGATTTTTGCCGATATCCCTCATGAAATCTTAGTGACACTTGTTTATTAACACATCCAGAGTCACGATTGAATGTTCTGCACATCTAACATTTAGACGATTAGACACTTGTTAAAGGGAAACAAAGAAAAGAAGGGCGAAGCTCCTCGTTAAAAATCCTATTATTTTTTCAGGTGCGCAAGACTCCTTTTCCGGCAAAGTTAGATGCCTACCTATTGTAATCAGGGAAAAAGCACACCAATCATGTTCGCCAGAACAGCTTGTCTTTACGAGAATTTTCTCGGTTTAGATCTGCCACAGGCTGCCTTTGTCGTGCAGGTATATCGTTTGCCTCTGCCCATCAAGGTTTTTGTAACCCCCTCTCCAACACAGAAAGATTCAAATATCCAACCAAATGCCAAAGCCCACCAGCGCCACCCAACCCTCCCCTTCGCCCAAAAACACCCCCGCAAGAACCCTTCCCCCCTCAATCATCCAGCCACCACAGCCGCCACTAACGCATCCAACGCCGAACTCTGCGTACTCGCCGTCGCGGCATCAAACGGCCCAGACCAAACCACCCCCAACAAATTCCCCTTTTCACTCCTCGCGTTCTTCCATATACTATCCGCGTTCCTGTCTATAAAAGTTTTGTACGCAGGATCAGGCGCCGCTCGCTGCAGAACCTGCAAGTTGCGCATGAAGACGCCCTTGAACTGCGGACCGTCGTTGCCGCAGTTGGGTTCGCAGGGGTCGTGCAAGATGCCGTTGGAGTCGCTGAGCGCGGCGATGGCGGCGGTGGCGATGGAGTTTGCGGTGGTGAGGTAGGTTGGGTTTGGGTAGGCTAGGTTGAGCTCGACGAGGGCGCCGAGGATGACGCCTTGGTTGTATGACCAGACGATGCCACCGTTGTTTTTGCAGGTGGCGAGGTTAAGGCCATCGTTGATTGTGTTTTCGGCGTTGATCATGCCCGAGTTGCGGAACCAGGACCAGGATTCTTGGGCCCAGGATAAGTAGTAGGATTTTCTACCATCGGCGGCGCGGTTGGCGAGGTGCGCGGCGACGGAGATGAAAAGTTCGTTTTCGATAGCGCCGTTGTACGAGTGCAGTTTGTTCCACCAGAGTCCTAGGTAATGTCTGTATTGATTCAAGCGTGCCAAGCATAAGAAAGACGAAAGGACTTACCTCCACAGGTGGCGTCCCAGCCTGTCAAAAGATCCGCGAAGATGTCCTCGGCCATCATCAAATAATGAGGCTCGTGCGTGTGGTCATAGACCTTGAGCCAGGCAAGCGCCCACCATGCCTCGTCGTCGTAGTAGTCGTTTACAAATCCGCGAGTGTTAATGATTGAGGGTGCTTTGTGCCCTTCAGGAATGTGGTCTTTGTCGAAGGTGTCGACGTATGAGTGGGTTATGATTTTGAGCTGTTGGAGGTTGTATTCTTGGGCTTGGGTGAATGTATTTTTGAATACACCTTTTGCGAGTTTCTCCATGGAAGGGTCGACAGCGACGACGTCGGCCAGCATGGTGAGTGCGTTGGCGCTGTTCCACCAGCCGGTGGTGTCCCAGAGGCCGCTGGTTGTGTTGTACCATTTTTGGAGGGCGTCAACAGCCGCTTCGGTTTTTAAGGCATAGGTGGAAGGCCCATTGGTGATAGAGGCTGTGAAAGCAAATGAGGCGCAATCGGCGACGAGGAGAACCGCAAGAAGAAACACCATTATCGACGAAATGAGAAAGAAGCAAAGAAAAAAATGAGGCGAAAGGGAATAGCACATCTTCGATATATAAGATGCGCGCTGCAGCGTATCTGAAGCAAGCGAATAGCCGTATAGCCGCTTTTCGGAGTCAGCGTTACACTCTAGGAGGTTAGGAGGCCTGCAGCTTGGACTGCGTTCAGATTTCTCCGTCATTAGGTTCATCTCAGTTACGACATCGAACTCCTCACGACCCAAGTCGGGTTCCATCCTAGCCAACAGGAAGGAGATGAACGAAAATTCAATCAATCCAAGAATTGCCTCTTCCACCTGTGTCTCTCACAAGTATTCAGTGTAGCACGAGAACTGTCATCACAGAGCTCAAGTTACATTCGATTAAAGTGAAGAGCAGGGCTAGTGCAAAGCTTGACCAGGCAGTTGAAAACTGTTTGTTATGAACTGCTCTGTGGCCCCTCGAAGTTGCATGTGTCAAGTGGTCGAGCTCCGCATGAGCAGTGTAGGGTTACACTATGAAAGTTTCGATAGTCTGAGGGTCAACTTTGTTAAATTAGCCCGTCTTGTCCTGCAGCATAAATACTTTCCTCCTTTGACGTCTAGGTTCAGAGCTGCAATCTTACCCGCTAGACATTTCACCGGAACATCCAATTTGGAATTCTTTCTTGTGTTTTTATTGTATCAGCTTCGCTCTTTCGCACCGAGGTTTGTACTATGTCGTGCATGTGTCGATGTTCCGTATTTCGCTAAAATCGAATTATGTAGAGGCGCAAACAGTGCTGAGTCAGGCCATACCCTCCATGTACGTGTTGGCAATGGATAGGCTCCCTTCTGAAGCTGAGTTGTAAAACCAATCCTGTTCTGATCAAAGAAGGCGCCAAGTCATCACGCAAATCCTCCTCCGATAGTTCTGAATGCGTTCTGTGGTACCATTCACCAGGAACAGGTATCAAACTCAAAGTCTCGGATGCCCATTGACCAGCGGAGGATGTAGTTGGATAAATTGTCCGAGCTGCTGGGAAAGGCTCGCGAAATTGATTGCCGGAGGTTTCATATACTGTTGTTTTAAAAGCTTGAAGCGCCCGATCCATCCAAATACGAGAGTAGAATATCTGTTGCCGCTGTTCGGCTGTCGCTAGATCGGAAATTCAAGTATAAAAGAACCGCATTGATGGTGTGGATGAAAGGATGGATGGATCAAGAGACCCCTGCTCTCTATGAAGCTCAGGGACATCGGCGACAGAGGTGCTGCTAGAGATTGAAGGTAGACTAGGATATGTTGGAAAAGCCTCGAACAAGGGTGAGTTGTTTTCTGACCCTTAGCAACTAAAGCCGAAAAAGGTGTAACTTTGTTGACGAGCAGCAGAAAGAGTGTTTCTATTTTGAGTCATCCAATTACCCTCGATAGATTGACAAGTTATTCAATCCGTTGGCCATAGATGGAGCCATGCCATCGTATCTACCTCGTAAAGAAAGGTTTGTTTGTCGTGGCGGATGTCTTGCTGTCAAAGTAAGCGTTAGTGCACGGCGGCGGAATTCCGCCAGACCCTGTCAATACTCTATTTCGAACCGGAAATGGTGATCACAATTTACAGAGCAAGTCTTTTCATAACCATCGTATCAATGTCTCTATGCTATGCGTAGACTCTCAACATTACCTTTTCGTATTGCAAATCTCCATGGTCGAAGACATCATTCAGCATTTATGAGATTCCTGCTATGATTCAGGCTAGTTATGTTGGTTCTGAATAGCCTTTCCCCCTGAGATGATATCTGCATGGAGATCACCCTCGAATCGGTTACTCGATACCCTCTACGGTGCGGAGGGTAAGTGCGATTCGAAGACCATCGACGAGACTCTCGGTATCCCAAATCAATTGAAAGAAACCCTGAGCCATTGTCTTGTAATGTTCAGTCGAGGAGGCTCGTCTAGTTGAATTTGATAGAGCTAACGAAGGCTTCATAGACGGGCATGAAGACATCGAGTCCGAAGTACCCTGAGAAGACATTGCTCTTAATTCACCCCCGAATACGTCTCCGAAACCCCACCACATCCCTCGCAAGGAATACTGACACCGTATGTACATTTACGGCAAGTGCTACAATGCCAATCTCTCCAGTCTTGGCACTCTCCACAAGTTCGACAGTGCCAGGTGCAACGATCTTCTACCCAGCATCCGTGGCAGAAGGAAAAGAACCAATGCTTGGGGCCCTCATCCTTTGCGTTAGATAGCCCGTAGCGCAACAAGGCACGCACAAGATCTTCCTGGTTCTCTGGAACTCTAGAGGATTGCAAAAACTGCATCCATTCCTTCTTCCAATTACGCAAGTCTTCGTCTCCTATATCTTCATCAACGATGTCACCTGTAGGCTCACTGGTTTTGATAGTCAGGGGTATACTTAATGTGAATAGATAACGTCAACGCTCGAAAAGACCGGCATTAAAGAAATAACTGAGAAGGTACCGAAAGTGGAAATTCTTTACCTGTAAATGTTGCCGTCTCTGATGCCCATAAGCATGCATCCTAGCTTGTCAACCGTATCTGCTTTTGAGCCATTCACTCTCTTGAAATACTTCGAGAAGCAAGGGTTTGCGAGGATTGCATTTTGGCCCTCTCCGAAAACGCGATCCAATTGATTAAACTTATTGTAGCAAGAGCGACTTGCACAGCTGCAACTCCCATCAAATCCGGAGCCATACTTGGCGCACTTACACAGTTGGGACCACAATCTTTTCTACAGTTACACAGTAACTCTGGTGGTACAGCATCTTGAACCTATAGACGTTGGACATTAGTCGAGAACACCTTCGTTATGTAGCTTCGTATCGGAAGGGTTACGAAATGCTAGCAAGCCGAAATTCATGCATGAAGTTTGCGCTCACCTCTGACACTATCCTAGGCTCGTTGGGAGCAAATACCGTAGGCTGGGAGAAAGGATCAAGATCGTGTCCAGAGCCAGGATATTCCCGTGGTCCATCATCTCGTCTTTGTTCATCCTCTAGCCTTTGTAGCTTTTGATTTTCATCAAACAAACCTGGCCATTCTAAACGCATGCGCTATTTCTGCCCCAGAAGTGGGCCCTCTACCTCCACCGGGGGATCGACACATCATCATTGAAAAGGCCCGTCGGCGCCCCGACATCTCTTGCTCGTTTCCCACAATTGCGCCCCAAATCGTCGGCCTTGCGCTTCATGCCCTTGCCATTGCCCATCCATGCCAAAGATCCCCCCCAGCCAAGTACAGGTTTTGTGGCATGTGTTGCGCGCTGCAACATCACGGTCACAATGATCAATCGGAGCAGTATCTTTCTTGTAAGGTTTCCGAAGCTTTGGGGCGTTCCGAGTCGTTGAGTCGTCGAAAGATATCTTCTTGGTCTCGCGGCGATATCAGTCACAGCGGTCTGAATCTTAGACAAGGCTTCCAAAACTGCATTGGTTCCCATCTGATGCTTTTGTTCGGTCAAGAGCCGAAGGTCGCCCTGTAGTTGAAGTGGATTGGCTTGTTCGTGCTGCATTGGCGTATCGTCCAAGGGCATCTTCTTCCTGGCCATGAGTGGAGTTTGCTGCTATTCTATTGGCTGTTGGAGCGACTACAACACTTGAGCGAGTGTACTTTGGTGGCATAGTAATGGAGCTGGAGTAAGTGGAGCTTTTCCCACAGGGCCACAGGGCAAGTATGGATGGGAGTAAAGTATTGTTCACTCATTCATTTGAATATGATTCGGAGGTCCTATGTATCCACACTCTGCGAATGCGGCTCCTTCGTTACATGTCTAAAGCCAACGCGCTATAAATTAATAGCTAGAATACAAGAAAGAATAGTATCGCATGGCTCATTGAAGGCCGGGTGATCGTTCGCATGAAGGACAGCGTGCACCTCATAAAGCATACTTCCCATGCCTACCTTATCCGTGTGCGTTTCATGAAGTCCAGTCTCCAAGTTTTGCGCCATAACCAGTAATCCAATGCTCCCCGTTTTCATATCAAAAAGCTCCATATCAAGTTATCAGATTGCCGCCAATCATTCAGAGGCCTATCTTTCCCTCCCATTTCACACCTTGCTTCGCGCTCCATTCGCCTAGGAGACTCCACCCCATTCGCACGGCCTGGATGCCGCTATTTGTTTCTCTTAAAGGTAGATGGTATCCGCCATCACCATACGCCTTTGGAACGAGCTTCTCTTCGCCCTTGGCTACCACACCGGTTTGAGCACGCTTGGACCATGTTTTAGGATAAGACTGCTGCAGGTCTTGTAAGGAGAGATTGTTGATGCCCTGCACCCATGCTTGCTGCGCTAGCCGTGCATTTTCAACAAGTCCATTCTTGAATTTTGTAAATTCTTTCTTCGCTTGATCAACGGAATCTATATCGGTTGGATCTCCGGCTTCTTCTAAGGCCGATAAAGGAGGCCAGTCATGCTCAAGGCGTTCTAGGTCGTAAAGGTGGATGGTGTCACGGCAGATGGCTTCGAGCTGGTGAATAAGACCATGAAATGGGGGAATATGTTGTGTGACCTTTTTAACGAAGGTCAGATATGGCAAGAGAGATTGCCAACGGGCAACATCTGGAGGTTTGCGGGTCCAGCGCGACACTTGGTCGCCAAGACTAAATCCTAGTATAAAGCAAAGAGCAGTCTCGATTGTAATTGCAGCTCCCTGCTTTAGGTCTTCATCGATTATGGTGTAGTCTGATTTTGAGTTCAGGAAGGGATCCGCATCGTGCTTCAGTTTTCGACCGAGATCCAGATACTTTTGCTGCTCGGCGTACCAAAACGCAATCTCTTCATTCTTCCCAGGAAGTAGATTAGTGTTGGCGGATGCATTTGACCCAGATCTGTCATGCCGACTCACACGCTCGGTGCTGCCAGGCACATTGGGTGTACAGCTCCGCGTGCCTCCCAATGGGGTCTTCACGTCCCCTTCTGTAGATCCAATACGACGCATAGTGGCACTCTTCAGGTCTCGTTTGGGAGTGGATAGGTGCGACTTCTGTGCACTGCCGTGATGTGATAATACTGGTGACTTGATCGCCGGACGTACCGGCGTAGAAGGCTTTGGCGTCGACTCGCCTGCGCCGGGTGCTTTCTGGCGTTTGCTAGAAGGCGGTACTAGAGCGTCTTGCTCGTCCTCTGGCCTCCGGCGTTTATCGCCTGCCTTAATTGCGTCCCGCTCATTTTGACCCTGATTCATATTTCTTCCAATGACACTTTTGGTAGTGCTATGAGTGTTGTGAGGGTGCTGCTCTTGCTGACGTCGACTTTCGTTGCTCTTAACCCCGTTTACTTGAGCTTTTTCTCCAGGTCTACCACTCGAGGTATCTTTGACATTGATGTGGGGAAGCTTCGTTGGTTCCGGCTTCTTTGGGCGGGGGGTCATCTTTATAATTCTTCCCCATGCCTTCCTGGAAGATTTTGGAATCTTCAAGACTAACTGAAGGCGCTTCTGGTCCGACTTCCCTTGTGAGACGATTGACGAAACTGCTCGCTCTTTCCCGATCTTGCTCAACCCCGGCAAAAGAGGCTTTCCGGTTGTGACCTCGTTCATATCGGTAATACTTTCTTCAGGGGATGTGGGTCGGAATGAGTTAATGTTCTGGTTTAGGGTTTGTTGCAGAGAATTGGAAGCTTTTAAGGATTGGCTCGTCAACGAGCTCTTTACCGCTAAGGTAGTACTCTTTGGTGGAGTTGAAACTGTAACACCTTCTTTGGATTTTTTTTGGCCGATACTTGACACATGCGGTAAAGTAACAGCAGCGGGGCCCTTCTTATCCGATGATGTGGACACCGCAGGAGGTGTCTTTTCATGACCAAGCTTTTCTGAACTACCGCGTACATTCAAATGTGCCCTGTCAAGCTCCTCCTCAATATACGAGGGAAGTGTTGGCGACAGTAAGGGCGGAAGCCCGTGTAAAGTAGGTTTCTTTATTTCAGGCTCCTTTGGTGCTACTCGAGGTGGATCAGGGGAGGTACGGGCTTTCTTGGCCGGTGGGAGAACGCGGCCATGGTCAAGAGGCTTGTTCTCATTCACTTCGGAAATGGCGTCAATAGACCTGTCATGTTTTAGCTACGCATAGGCGACTGCGGAGAGCCACCGCTTCATACCTCTTGTGGCTTTGGTGGTTCTCTGCCTCCTCGGGTTTTGATGTTTTCAGGACTGGGGCAGTTGGCATACTACCCTTATCTGGTGCTTTGGTCTGGCCGTTCGCCTGCGGTACAGTCTTTGCGCCAATTTGCCCCGCAGCCTTATTCTTGTAATCTGCCAAGCTGATTTTCTTCTTTGGTGCCTGCCCGGGGAGCGGGGAATTCGTTCCACTTCTTACATGCGATGTCTTTTCTTTTATTGCCCCGTTTCCGTCGTCCCAATCTCCGATTGCATGCATTATGTTGTCTTCGTCGAAAGTGCGCGCCATGAAACTAAGGTACGATAATTGTTCCTCATGAGCTCCAAACGGGGAGCCTCTTCTCCAGTCGTTGATTTGGTGTGAACCCACACGGTAGTTGGTTGGTATGGTTAAAATGTAGGGTGATGATGGTAGAACCTTGTCGCTCAGTTTCTGGAGGCGCGCGTCGATTGAGGATTGCTCAACTGGGTTTTTGTGGTTAAGATCCTTTGCAAGAGCCGTCATTTTGGTGATTGAAGAGTCTTAGCGAGTGTTTTCATAGACTAGAGGTTGGTCGTTGCGGGAGGTACAGCTGTAGAGGGCGTCCTGTACGGGTTGGGTGGGAGAAGTACATCCACGGCTTTCAAGTGTTGGAAAGCAATGGTAAAGCGAGCGTAATGTGAATGTGCTATTCACAACACAACATCACCCAGCCATTCCAGGAGAGTGTCTCAACGCTATTGACGCTATTGAATGGCTGTCTGGTCAATAACCGCATTCACTATTGTTCACCCATTGATGGAGAGGAACAATAGGTATAAAACCACCATGCGCCGAAGAGCTCTGAATGCAACATCCAGGATAATGAGTAAATATTTCCAAGGCTCGCGTACGATCTGCCAGTAGGTGCTACAAATGCGCGCGCCCTTGGGCTGATTTGCAGAAATGGCTTAGAGGTGTGTTTGGTGGCTGAGGATACTGATCTATTCCGCAGCTCGGATTCTGGAATAATGTGGTTTTTGATGATATTCAGATCATTTCATGTCTTTGATGCATAGAAATGTAATATGTCGCGACAAGATTCCCATACTGCAGCTGGGGGTGCAATTTGGATGAGTGGAGTTGGGAGGATTGAGGGAATGATGCAGACGGAGTTTAGGTACCTTACTGTACGATAAAGCTACTGTATCGGGTAACGGATTGAGGCCCGAACTTTAGCTTACGGCTAAGGAAACGCGAACTGTTCGTCAGTCATCGTCACGCCCAACGGCCTAAGGTAGCACGGTAGATATCTTCCTTACCTTAAGCGTGCTATGATTATAAGCCAGCAAAACAAAGTTGCAACACAGAGGAGCTGTTTACCCAGCGTCAGCATTTCGTTATATGATCATATCAGTACTGTTGATCACAAGTATGACAACTCTTATGGGAGGAGGACAAGATTTATAGGGCGCATGCGATATGCCTATATCCCTGTAAGGCATCACCTGTCATGTGCGTACATAACATGCGTCACTCTTGTTCAGAGGCTATATTATTGATTGAAATCATCACCGGTAAGCTCAGGATCTCTTGGCCGCCGAAAAGAGTGCCAGAGATTCGAACCTCAACGCTTTCACCGCTACCTTCGCACTCCGCGATATCTTCGGCACGTACTGGAAACTCCAAACAGTAAGCATTCCCCACTTCTCGTCTCTGCACGGAGATGGTGAAATGCGAGAAAGGACCTGTGGTCTTGCTCCAAGGTAGCCACTCTGGCCATTTATCATCTGCTCCTCGCCATCTCCATGCCAGCCTCCTCTCAGTATCCAGGCCTTTTCCACGCTGTATCGCATGTATGCCATAGATAGCGAAGTCGCGATCTAGTTGCCTATGATCAGGAGAGATGACAAGCCTTTCAATACGCAGCAACTGTAGGGGCTGGAAGACGTCGACCAGCCTTTCGCAGTAAACCCCTAACTCAACCAGGCAAATTCCGTCACCCTGATAGTCGAGGCTCATGCGATGCGAATCGCGCGATACATCATGTGGTATCTCAGAATATCTGTATACAAGATCTTGCTCGCCGGTCACAGTATAGGCCGCAAACAAGCCTACCTTGGCAGACCCAGCCACGTGCGGCTTGCCAAAACGCAGCACAGCTTGAAGAGCGCCATGAGCAGGCATGCTTAGCTTGAAGAGACATAGTTGTAGGAAGGATGTTGGATGGTCAAAGCCCTCTGGACTGGTATCGCCTTTCATAATACCAACTGCTTGTGTAAGTACCATTAGACTTGGAGGATACTCGTCCTGGAGTACTCCGTAAAGGACTTGTGTTGGAGGCCTTTGTTGCAATTTTTCCCATTCTGAAGCTTGTACGGGTAACAGATTTGGAAGAATGGCCTGCGAACTCAAATCGGAGTGTATCCGAGGATGGACCTGGTATGATTAATCGGTCAACTTCTTTCCACCGTACAAGCGCTTACCCTACAAGAATGCAGTGAAAAGGAAAGAGATCTTTGGAAAGGTTGTGGCTCTAACAAAGGAAAAAGGCAGACACACGCTATCTCTTTCTGTTTTGACTGAAAATGCCCCGCTAAAGTTGGTCTCTAAAAACAAGACTGATCCTGCAGGGTACTCGCGTGCATATTTGATAATTGGTTCCGATCTGTAATCTTTGGTGTGATGAGGCCTGCCCTTACGACAGTCGCAACCAAGCTCGTCGGGCAAACAGAATCCTTTCCACATGGATCGGTCGACAGCTTTAGCGATAGAAATCGCGTTTGAGGCAGGTGCATCAATGAGAGAAGAGGTTGAGAAATGCTCATGTGTCCAGGCGGGACCAAAAACAGCTGTAGAAAACCCATGTTCGGCGAGAGTTTTCATTGCCTAGTCACGTCAATTCAGCGGATATCACACCCTCATGCAACTAAATGTATGAATTTGATGAAAAGCGTACTAGACCAGTGTTCGTACCACCGCCTCCTTTCTCTGGAAAAGTGATCCGAGGTGGACCTGGCATATTTGTGTTCTGAGCCCAGACATCGATTCCGAAGAAGACACCGGATATAGCAATTTCAGACTCCCCAGCGACGGTCTGGGCCTCCTGTAATCCTGCTTTGGTCCATTTGTAGTTTGTAAAAAGTGCATCAGCAGACCTGGCAAATTCAAAATTCTTGGCTGTTAAACCGTTCTGATACTCGACCTCGTTATCAATATTCAAAGCATCATACCAAATCACTTCGCCCTTCTCGCCAAGGTGACGCCGTAAATTAAGAATAAAGCCATTCAATTTCCGAGTGAGATCTGGGAAGTTCTTCGGAAATTCCTTTTCGACATTCAACAGCCAGCCATCAAAACCATATGCATGGGCCATTGACGCCAACTGCACCGCTACGCCATACTGTTCATCCTCAACAGCGAGCATGCGTTCAATTCCAGGGGTTTGGGGCTCAATGATGAAAGTACCGAAAACCTTGACACCATTGCGATGCATAGTGTTTACCCATGTTGGGGGTGGGACACAGACGAGCTTATGCGAAAAATATACAAATACATTGATGTATTGAAGATAATGACAGTTGTATGGCTCACTCTTCAAAAGGGTTGGACGTACGCTCTCGTAGTCATGGTAACCACCATTGTAGTCATGACACAAGAGAACCTCTGTGCATCGAATGGATCCATCGTGAACTCGAGCTGCTGGTCTTTCCAGAAGAGGAGTGTTGGCTTGTTGAATGGGATCAATATCTCCTAGTCGCCAAGCTGCCAACTCGTCGAAATCATCAAAGTATGCAAATCCCTTGAGGACGTCACGGAGTCTTTGCGCCCTCCTTTCCTCCTTGGATGGTCCAGTATCTGTGGGAGGGTCCAATATATCTTTCAGTCTCTTTCCGACACGCCAACCTATTTTCTTCCAGTCCGGGAAACCAAAGGACGACATGGTGACTTCAGGGTGCGAGCAAGAAGGTATATAGAGAACAGAGAGTCTTCAAACCATTGTATGCAACAATTATTATATACCATAGCATCACACATGGAAGTTTAACGGGAGCTGTCCCACTTTGCCGCAACATTGAATATTCTACGGGGAACTTCTCGACCCTGTCGCGTAATTCAAGGTGATCTTCTGCAGCGTGTCAACAATTCCTTATGAATGCGATAAATGCAAAAAATGATACAACATTGAGGTTTTCAACAGTCTTCTTCTTTGTCCAATACTGCTTTCCACTGGCGCAAACTGTCTAAGACCTGCTGGGCCTATCCCCCGCCATCATGGTCGCAATGAACATCTTCAGGGTTACCGGTATGGTCTCATTGATAGCTCTTACGGACCTCTCATGCTACATGAAAGCTGACCATCTTTCCATGTAAAGCGGACTTGTCCCATCTAGTATCGATCCTGATTCTGCTCCAGAAAATGAGATCATCCAATGTTTGTGCCCTAGCAAAATCCCTCCCCCAAGAGCTGCCTCACTGCTAAGCTTCTATAGAGTTGTTCGGGCATATCGTTCAAGTCGCAAGTCCTATATCTCATTGTCTACATTACAAGATACCTCGGTGCGCGTACACAGGTGCCTCAATAGGCTGCAATGGCACTAAAGGTTTTGGCGCAGACATCTTCTGGACATTTTACTCCGGCTCTCTCTGGAATACCACATTCAAAATCCTTTTCCTGGCGTCCTCTGCGTACACCGTGTACCTGATGCTCAACGACTACAAGCCAACCCATGATCCCAATATCGATACTTTCAAGGTCCAGTACCTGCTGGGTGGTGCAGCAGTCCTAGCGATCCTTTTCCCCTACAAATACCAGCCCACAGAGGTCAGTTTTTTCGCCGCTACGCCCGCAATTCTCACCTCTCAAGGATATATGAAGTTGACATATCTTGGCATAGATCCTATGGGCCTTCTCGATATGGCTTGAATCTGTAGCCATTTTACCCCAACTTTTCATGCTCCAACGCACTGGTGAAGCCGAGACAATAACAACCCACTATCTCTTCGCATTAGGCCTTTACCGTGCTCTGTATATACCCAATTGGCTGTATCGGTACTTTGCGGAGGGCTATGTGGATAAGATACCATGGGTGGCCGGCATAATACAGACGATTCTTTATTCGGACTTTTTCTGGATTTACTACACAAAGTGAGTCCTAACATTCCTGGCACTGCCAAGTCTTCGGTTGGAATTGAAGATTTCAATCACTGACGTTCCATTTCAGGGTACTGCAAGGCAAGAAGTTTAATCTGCCGGTATAGGGGAACAGGGGCAATGTTATTATCCATCATTTAGCGGACATTGCTTTGCGCTGTGAACCTTGAACCTGTACTGATAGCTATCGTTTACCAATGCGCCATGGTGTGTCCAGAACATCTCAGCTTCGTTGAGATAGGTCTGGGAGTTTCGAACAGAGGATGGTGTCAAAGATGGCGCCCCCGAAACGTGCAAACGAGCATCGTAGTGGAAAAAGATTTGAGATCGAAACCCTAAGAGTCAATTTCAAAATGCACAGCAAACAACTATCCTTATCCAGACAACTACCCGGACGATAACACATTCCAAAGCACCAAAAGAAAACAAAAGGAAACAAACCAAATAGTCGTCCTTCTCGAACCATCTCCCCTTCCTCACTATCCACACCTCCTTCCCATCCAATACCTACCTCCACCACCCCACCGCCCTCCACCCAAATAAACCACCCCCTCTTCCCCCCAGAAAGCATTTCCCTCCCTCCCACCAAGCTCCTTACAATAGCTCTACCTCACCACCCCATA